>OCTA010000152.1_pt1 | contig 66127 bp, 59 predicted proteins | sample 1538991 | NCBI WGS metagenome assembly OCTA01 (sample SAMEA3539302, study PRJEB22396) | soil metagenome | biome: tundra; feature: field; material: soil | place: USA | collected 2010-05 | depth 0.15 m
ACTTCCTGTACGTCGAGCACGGCGAGCGCCGAGACGGGCCCGTTTCGCGACGCCGCCGCTCGCTCTAGCTGCGGCCCGGCGGTCGCGACAACGCGTCGATCGCGCCAAGGACCTCCATCTGAACGACGCCGCGCCGGTTCCGCCGGATCGGCGACCCGTCGAGTTCGACGATGGTGAACCGATCGACCACGACCCCGGTTCGCGTCAGGGCGTCCGAAGCGATGATCTGAACGTTGGCACGAAAGAGCGCCAGGGTGATGGCCAGGAGCAACCCGGGTCGGTCGAAGGTTTCGACCGTGAGGACGGCCAGCCCCTCGTCGGCATCTTCGTCGAACGTCACTCGCGTCGACGCGCCGGGAGGCACCGTGCGAGACGAGCGCGCGCGCTCGACGGCGGACTCGATCGACAGCTCGCCGTTGATGAGCTGACGCAGGAGCGCGCCGATGCGTTCGATGTCGACCTCGGCGACCGGCATCGTGTGGTCGGCTCCCACGTCGCGCCTCAGCCACAAGAAGTCGACGGCCTCTGACGCGCCCTCGCTACCCGGGATGCGGCGCGTGTACGCTTGTGCCGACAGCACGTCCATCCCCTGGATCACGAGCGCCGCGCTGATAGACGACAGGAGACCGGGCCGGTCGTCGGCGACGACGACGATCACGCCGACCCCTCCGCGCTGCTGACGCCAGATCTCGATGTGTGCTGCGGAGCCCGCGCGCCTGGCGACAATAGCCGCGTGCTGGCTGATGGCCGCGCGGTCGAACGCCTTGAGGTACCGGTCTGGCATTGACGCGCGAAACGCCGGAGTGGGATCGAGGGGGAACGAAGCCCGCATCATGGTCGAGACTATTGACCCCCAACGCGGCACGACGAGTTGCGCGTGCGTTTCAGGGGCGTGTCTTTGCCTACGTTTTGCTTCGCGCGCAGTAGAGTGAGGCTGTGCGCTCCGCCCGTGTCCTCTCGCCGCGCTTGCCGCGCTTGCCGCGCTCGTCGCGCTCGTCGCGCTCGTCGCGTGTTCCGTCGATCGCGTCGTTGACGCGATCGCTCGTTTCGCCCCTTCGTCTCGTCTCGCCGCCAGTGCTCTTCCTGTCGTCGCTCGCGGCGGGGACCGTGCTTGCCCTGGGCGCGAGCATTCCGCTGGCGCGGGGCGACGCGAAGCCACCGACGATCTCCGCCGCCGAAGTGAAAGAGGGAATGAAAGGCTACGGGCTCACGGTCTTCAAAGGGACGCAGCCCGAGCGCTTCGACGTCGAGGTCATCGGCGTCCTCCATCATTTCCGGCCGGGGCAAGATCTCATCGTCATCAAGACCCCGAACCCGCGCCTCGACATCGTGAAGACCGTGCGGGGCATGAGTGGCAGCCCCATCTATCTCGACGGGCGACTCGCCGGCGCTTACTCGTACAGCCTCGCCGCGTTCGAGGTCGAACCGGTCGCGGGCGTCACGCCGATCGATCTCATGCTCACCGAGATGCGCCGGCCCATCCCGCCGGGCTTCTGGCCGGTCACCGGCGGCGGCCCCCTGCCTGCGGCGAGGGCCGCGAACCCGCTCGCGCCCGCGCACCACGCCTCGCTCGATGCCTTCGACGGACTCCCCGGCGCGTACGACCTCGAAGAGCACGCCCGCCAGCTAGCGGCGCGTCTGGGCACGGGACCCGACGCGACGCGCTCGATGATCCCCGCGGCCACGCCGCTCATGATGGCGGGAGTCGGCGATCGCGCTCGCGAAGCCCTCCGCAAGCTCGTCGAGCCGCTCGGTCTCGAGCCGCTCCAGGGCGGCGGCGGGAGCGAGAACGATCCCACGGCGCCGCAGCACTACGTGGGGGGCGGCGGCCTCGGCGTACAGCTCGCTCGCGGGGACGTCTCGGTCATGGGCCTCGGCACCACGACCTACGTCGACGGTGCGGGCAAGGTCGCCGGCTTCGGACACCCCATGCTCAACGGCGGCGACGAAGCCCTACCGGCGTGCATCGGGCGCGTCTTGTGGATCGACGCGAGTGCGCAGGCGTCTCACAAGGTCGGTGAATGCGCGCGCCCTCTCGGCACGCTGGTCCAGGATCGCCAGACCGCGATCATCGTCGACGAAGGCGTCGTGGCACCGGTCATTCCCGTCGATGTCGACATCACGGGCGTCGTCGGCGCACCGCGTACGCACTGGCACGCCGAAGTGACGGAAGACAAGTTCCTCGCGCCGGGCCTCGCCGCCACCGTCGTCGAGTCCGTCATCGAGGCCACGGCCAGCGAACGTCGTGACCTCACGTGGAAGATGACGTCCCGGGTCACGATCGCCGGCCACGGCGCCGTCGACCTCGAAGACGTGGGCATCGCGAGCGGCGGCTCGCCGGACGCGTCGGACTGGATCCGATCGAAGCTCGTGACGACGGTCGGCGACGTCATGAACAACCCCTGGGAGCGCGTACACATCGAGGGCGTACAGGCGCGCTTCGAAGTGAAATACACCCGCGACCTGTGGAGGCTACGCGGCGTCGAGGTGCTCGACCCCGTGGTCGACGGGGGCGAGAAGGTGCGCCTCAGGCTGCACCTCGTGCCCGAGAACGGACCCGAGGTCACGCGCATTGCCGAGACGACCATGCCCCTCGAGCTCGCCGGCAAAGACGTCGAGGTCGAGGTCTTGCCGGGCTACGAGGTCGTTCCCGAGCTCCCGGCGCCGGAGAGCCTCGACCAGCTCCTGGCGAACGAACCGCGCCAGACCGCGGTCGGGCGCTCGGCGGTCCTCCAGTTCCACGTACCTTCGCAGGGCATCGCGTACCTGGGACACGTGACCCAGCGCCTGCCGGTCTTCGCGCTCGACGCGCTCCGCCCCCAGAGCAGCGACACCGGCCCCGAGGCCTTCCAGAGCTGGTCGCGCACCGTCGTCCCCCTCGATCTCTATATCGAGGGCCACGACAAGGTGAAGGTGAAGGTCCGGAACGTCGTGCGTTGAGCACGCACGAACCTGGTCTGCGTTGAGCACGCACGAACCTGGTCTGCGTTGAGCACGCACGAACCTGGCTTGTCTCCAATGGCCAGGGACTGGGTCGATCAACCACATCAGCTACCACAACGGCGCCGTGTACTACCGCGGCTTCGCCGACGGCATCTCGGCGTTCGTCGAGAAGATCGCCTGCCCGTGAGGTAGTCGAGGGCTCGAGCGCACCTCGCAACCGCGGGCGCGCTCGTCCACGCTCGTCCGCATGCGCGCGACGGCCGCGTCGCCCATCCTGCATCCCGTCGGGATCAGCTCGCGACCAGACGTCCGAGCCGGACCATGGCGGTGGTCGTTCTCTCGTCCCAGCCCTGAGCGAAGTTCAGGCGGATGAAGTGGCGGTACTTTTCCCGCGCAGAGAACAGCGGGCCGGGGGCGATGCTGATGCCCTCGGCGAGCGCGCGATGATACGGAACGGCGCGCTGCTCTCGCCGCCCGCCAGCGACGGCGCCCTCGAAGGGATCACGCGCGGGGTCGTGTTCGAGCTCGCGCGCGAGCTCGGGATCCCGGTTCGCGAGGAGTCGCTGGGCACGTACGACCTCCGGGTCGCGATGAGGTGATCCTCGTCGGCACCGGCGCGGGACTCGTTGCGGTTCGCAGCGTCGACGGACGCGCGCTGGCGTCGTGTCCCGGCCCACTCTTTCGCCGACTCGAGCCCGCGTTCGAGGCGCTGGTCCGCCGCGAGGTTTGAGGGCCCGGACGCGTACCGGGGCGGATGCGGACCCGGACGCTCGCCACCCCCCCCGCGATTTCGGACGTGCCCGCCGCGAACGTTTCGTGTTACGCGTGCCCGTCCGATGACGTCGCGCCCCCTCGCCGTCGCCCCGCTGGCCATCGCGGGCGCTGCGCTCGCGCTCTCGAGCTCGATCGACGCCACGGCGCGAGACTCCGAGGGCACCGCGGCCACGCGCGCGATGATCGTGACGCCGAGGCCGTCGAAGCGGCGAGGTCACGCGGCCGACGCGACGGCCGCGCGAGGCCGCACGTTCTGCGTCCTCGGGAACTGCTCGTGCACCGAGGGACACCTGCCCGAGCCCGCAGTCGGGGCGGTCTGCCCGCCCGAGACGGTCAACGTCGACGACCGATTCTGCATCGACCGCTACGAGGCCTCTCTGGTCGAGGTCATGGCCGATGGGCAAGAGACCTCGTGGCCGCCGTTCAACGCCGTTCAGTCGGGGCACGCGGTCCGCGCAGTCAGCCTTCCCAACGTCTATCCGCAGGCGTACATCAGTGGTTCAGAGGCGGAGCATGCGTGCGAGGCCGCGGGCAAGCGGCTGTGCGCTCCGGTCGAGTGGCGAAAGGCCTGCATGGGCCCGCGGTCGCAGACGTTCGGCTACGGCAGCGAGCGCGTCGCGGGGCGCTGCAACGACCAGGGGCGGAGCCCCATGCTGCGAATCTTTCCGCAGGTCGCCACCTCGTGGAACCACATCGGTCTCCTCGACATGAACGACCCGCGCCTGAACCAGCTGCCGGACACCCTGTCGTTGACCGGGGCACACGACGGCTGCACCAACGAGTATGGCGTCTTCGACATGGTCGGCAATCTGCACGAGTGGACGAACGATCCGCACGGCACCTTCCAGGGCGGCTACTACCTCGACACGCACCTGAACGGCGACGGTTGCTCGTATCGAACGGTCGCCCACGACGTGACGTATCACGACTACTCGACGGGCTTCCGTTGCTGCGCGGACCCGAAGGTCTCGGAGTAGCCGCTTCGACCGAGCGCGACTCCGTGTTCGTCGAGCTCGGCGCGCTGGTGCGGCTCGCCGTTCCGATCGCCCTCGCGCAGCTCGGACTCCTTGCCATGTCGCTGGTGGACACCGCGGCCATCGGTCGCGTCTCCGTCGACGATCTCGCGGGCGCGGGGATCGGGCGATCGATCGGCTTCGGAACGGCTGTCGTCGGCATCGGCCTCGCGGGAGGCCTCGATCCCCTGGCGGCGCAGGCGATCGGCGCGGGAGAACCCGGTCGGGCGTGGCAAGCGTTCGTCACGACATTGCGCGCCACGCTCCTGCTCTGGCCTCTCTTGATGGCCGCTGCGTTCGCCGTGACGCTCTCGTTGCCCGCGATCGGGCTCGACGCAGCCGTCATCTCTCGCGTGCGTCTCTACATCGCAGGGCAAGCTCCGGGGTTCGCGGCGGTCCTCGCGTTCACGTCGGCCAAGACGTTCCTCCAGGCCCACGGGCGCACGAGCCCGGCCCTCGTCGGCAGCGTCGTCGCCAACGTGATCAACGTCCCGGTGAGCAACTTGCTCGTGCGAGGCGACGGCGCGCTGCGAGCCGTCGGCCTCCCTGCGATGGGACTGCCCGCCCTCGGAGCGCTCGGGGGCGGCATTGCGTTCAGCATCGCCGCCGTCGTCCTGCTCGTCTTCGTGGGCGCCGCGGCGCTCGAGTGCCGCCCGAAAGAGGCGTCGCCGCCCATTCCGCTCCGCACGGTGCTTCGCATCGGAATGCCGATCGGCCTCCAGATGTTCGCGGAGGTCGGGGCCTTCTCGCTCGTCGCGCTCCTCTCGGGGGCGCTCGGACCCCAGGTGGCGTCCGCGCATCACGTCGCGATCGGCCTCGCGACCTTCATGTTCATGGGCGCGCTGGGCGTGAGCAGCGCGACCGCCGTGCGCGTGGCTTACGCGATCGGGCAAGGCAGGTCGCCGCGAAGTGCCGGCGCGCTGGGGATGGGCCTGGGCGCGACCGGCATGCTGTTCGGCGCGGCGGCGTTCGCTTCGATCCCCGGGGTCTTCATTCGCGTCTTCACGACCGACGAGCAAGTCGTCGCGATCGGGGTCGAGCTGCTGCGGATCGCGGCGCTCTTTGCCATCTTCGACGGGGTTCAGGCCGTGGCCACGGGCGCGCTGCGCGGCGCGGGCGACGTACGGTTCCCGTTCCTCGCGAACATCGTCGCGCACTGGTTCGTCGGCTTCCCGGCGGCGATGGTGCTCGGCTTCGTCCTCCACGGCGGCGCGAAGGGCCTCTGGTGGGGGCTCACCGCCGGGCTCGTGCTCGTCGCCGTGACGCTGGCCACGCGCTTCGCCGTCATCACGCGGCGCCCGATCGCGCGCGTGTGAGGCGCGAGCCCCGCGGCCGACAGCCGGATGGCAGACGGGATACGCTGGCGTCTCGTCCACATGCCTACGCACTCCCTCCCGCCCATCGATCCGCGCCGCGCCGTGGTGCGCGTCGCAATCTCTTTTGCCGGCGGACTCGCCGCGTTCGGCGTCGCGGTGTTGCAGATCCGGCCGACCGGCGCCGCGTTCATCGCGTGGGACGTCTTCGGCCTGGTGCTCCTCGTCCTCTCCTGGGCGGGGATCGTGCGGGCCGACGCGATGGATACGCGGCTTCGCGCGAGCTCCGAAGACCCCGGCCGCACGCTGGTCTACGTCATCATCGTGCTGGCGTCGGCCGTGAGCTTGCTGGGCGCCACGCTCCTGGTCAGGAACCCGCACACGCTGCCCTCCGAGCTCGCGCAGTACGCCGCCGCTCTGTGCCTGCTGACGGTCGCGCTCGCGTGGACGATGACCCACACCGCGTTCACCTTCCGCTATGCACATCTTTACTATCGCGAAGACTCGGAGGGCATCGGCGGCATCTCGATCCCGGGCGACATCCCACCGACCTATTTCGATTTCGCTTACTTCGCATTCACGATCGGAATGTGCTTCCAGGTCTCCGACCTCTGCGTGACCAGCCACCAGATCCGGCGCACGGTCCTGCTTCACGCGGTCATCAGCTTCGCGTACAACTCGATCGTCCTCGCGTTCGTCCTTAACCTCGTCTTCAGCGCGGGGTGAGCGCGGCGTGACGGGACGCGGCGAAGCCCCTAGACCGCGAAGTACTCGTCGTAGCGGGCGCCCGCGGCGGGACCGAAAAGGAGCCCGCAGGCCTCGCGGAGGCCGGGCGCGTCGACGAGCGCCTGGCGCGACACCACGAGGGCGATCTTCGAGCGGCGCCTCAGGAAATCGTCGAGCCTGACCACCATCTCGTGACGGGCCGCGAGCTCGATCTCGCAGCGGAGATACTCGGCGTTCTCGATCAGCACTTCGGCCATTCGTGGATCCCGGCGGATGTCCTCGAGGAGCACGAACGCCTGGGCCCCGTAGCGGCGCCAGAGCCGCGGCGTCAGCTTCTCCGAGGAGCGCGGCGACGTGAGGCCATCGAGGTCCATGAGCTTCGCCTGATGCCAGAACTCGCGGCGCGCCCCGGCGGGAGGTTCGCCGTACCAGCGCGCATCGGAGTAGGGCAGGTCGACGCCGAGGAGACGCACCTGCTCGGCGACCTCTTCGCCCACGTTCAGGCAGTCGGTCAGCTTGCCGCCGAAGATACTCAGGTGCTTCGACTCGGGGTTCACTTCGACGACGTGCTTGCGCGAGAGCTGCATCCAGTCGGTCGTCTTCTTCCCTTTGCGCTTGCTCTGGTTCTCGTCGACGGCGACCGCGAGCGGGCGCACGCCGCACCGCTCGGCGATGACGTCACCCGCGCCGAGCGGCCTGGGGAGACGAAGTCGCTTGTTGATGTTGTCCAGCACGAACCGGCGATCGTCGTCCGTCACGTCAGCCACCGGGCTGTCGACGCGAATGTCTGTGGTACCGATGCACGTCCGAGGCCCCATCGGAATGACGAAGAAGAGGCGCCCGTCGTCGGCGAAGAACGTGAGCACGCGCCGGTTGGGGGTGAGTCGATCGACGATGAGGTGAATGCCCTTCGAAAATACGTGCTTGTGCGCAGTCCGTACGCGAGCCTGCGCGTTCATCGGATCGACGAAGGGGCCCCCGGCGTTGAGGAGCACCCTCGAGCGAATGGTGATGGCGCTCCGATCGGCCCCGTCGACACCCGCGACGTCGCGCGCCGAGGTGACCCAGACGCCGTCTTCGCCGCGAGCCGAACCGACGGCTTCGACGTAGTTGGTCGCGATGCAACCGTAGTTGAGCGCGCCGCGAATGAAGTTCCAGACGAAGCGTGCATCGTTGTCGTGGAGATACGCGTCGGAGTACTCGAACCCGCCGTCGCTCCCGCCCATGTCGATGATGGGCTCTTCGCGCTCGATCGTGGCGCGGGTCAGCCAGCGCGGGGGCCTGGTGAAGAAGTTCCCGATCAGCCAGTAAAGCCACGTTCCGAGCACGAGCTTGAGGAGACCGTGGCGAAACCCCCTGGCGTGCACCGCATAGAACCGGATCTCCTGAACGGTCGACGGGTAGCTCCGGATCAGGTGATTGCGCGACAGACAGAGCTTCCGTACGAGCCCGAATTCGAACGACTCCATGTACTTGATGCCGCCCCAGGCCAGGTTCGACGACTCCTGGCTCGTGAACGACGCGAAGTCTCCCTTGTCGATGAGCGCGACCTTCGCCCCTCGCGCCGCGAGACACGCGGCCGAGACGGCGCCGTTGATACCCCCGCCCACGACGAGCACGTCGAACACGGTCCCGCCCAGGCGGTCGACGTTGGCGCTACGCAAGGAAGACATTGCCCGCGCGAGTAGCACGCCGACCGGCCGGCGGCACCCGTGCGGCCACGCGTACGAAGGCCGGTCGTCAGTGCCCCTAGCGGCGGCGCAGCCGTCCGCGTCCTGGGCTAGGAGGCCGTCGCGCATAGCGCGACCGCCTCCGTCGTGACTCCCAAGACGCGGACGGCTGCGCCGCCGCTAGAGCCGCCCCAGCGCCGGAGGCCGCTGCGACCCGTCGCGCACGGGAATCTTGAGCTTGAAGCTCGAACCTTCGCCTCGCTCGGTGCGGCACGTGAGCTCGCCGCCGTAGCCCGCGACCAGCTCCTGACTGATCGCCAGTCCGAGACCCGTGCCGCGGCCGGGCGGCTTCGTGGTGAAGAACGGGTCGAAGATTCGCTCGAGCAGCGCCGGCTCGATCCCGTCGGCGTTGTCGATGGCCTCGATGACGAGGTACGTGGCGTCGTCGGCCTCCTCCTTCCGGGCCACGATGCGCACGACTTTGTCGCCCGTGCGCCGCGGGTCGCGCTCGTGGAGGGCGTCGCACGCGTTGGTCAGCAGGTTCATGATCACCTGTTTGAGGCGCTGCGCTCCGTCGTGTATCTCGGGAATGTCGTCCTCGATGTCGAGCTCCAGGTGGACGCCCTGAGTCGCGATGGCATTGCGCATCAAGCGCACGACGTCTTCGACGACCTCGCGCGCAGTGATGCCGCCGAGCTGCTTGTCGTCGCTCCGCGAAAACGAGAGCAGCGCGTTCACGATGCTCGCGACGCGCGCGCACTCGTGCGCGATTTCGACCGCGAAGGCGACGGCCTGGGGATCGGTCGTCTGCCGCTTCAGGAGCTCGGCGTAGTTCATGATTCCGTGAACGGGGTTGTTGATCTCGTGCGCGACGCCGGCGGCGAGCAGGCCGATGCCGTCGAGGCGCTGCCGGTGCGCGACCTGGGGCGACACGCGCAGGCGGCGGTGCTGTTCCTTGAGGCTGTCGACCGCGGCGCTCAGCTCGGCCAGCGACAGCTCGTAGCGTCGCGCCAGCACGACGTAGAAGCCGGCGACGAGCGCGGCAAACCCGAGGTGCTGCACGTAGTACATGTCGAAGCCGCCGGTCACGACGACGAAGTCGGAGATCGTGGCGGCGAAATAGGCCACGCAGCCGACGACGATCGGCAAGAGATAGCGGCGCGTTCGATATCCGCGAACGAGCACCACCGTGAACACGACGAACGTGATCGACGCCCAGGCGAGCCACGCTTCCCCGAGCAGCGTGAAGGGGATTCGATAGCGGTGGCGGGTCCCGAGATCCGTCACCAGCGAGTGGCCCATCAACACGGTGGTTCCCGCGGCCGCGTCGATCGCCACCTGGATCGAGAAGGCGCTCGCGGCGGCGAGGTTCGTCGCCTGGTACGCGCGGACCCATCGCTGGCGCCGCGCGCCGCGGCCTGTCAGGTCGACGACGAGCTCCGCGAAAACGTACGTGATGAACGGCGTGAAGATGCAGAACGCCTGCGCCCAGTGGAGGGCGATCGCCGGACGGACTTCGCGAACGTAGCCGTAGTGCACGACGCAGTACGCGGCCTCGAGCAGCGAGAGGAGCGCCAGCCAGACGTACGCGCGCTCGCGGCTCTGGCGCGCGAGCATGACCGCGTGCATCCCGAAGCCGAGGCAGATGCCTCCGGTCAGGAGGAGCGTCGCAACGTACCACTCGTTCAATCGGTCCACCCCCCCTCTCCCCGCCGCCTGTGCTTCCTTGAGCTGGGTCGAGGTTGCCCCAAGCCAGCTCGAATTGCCCGCGCGCCCCCGCTTGATCCCTCACGTCTTCGTCGCGTTTCGTCCCGCCCGCGCGGCACCCGCCGAGCGCCGTCGGATTCCCGCCCGCAGTACCGCCGGCAGCCTATTCGAATTGGGCAGTGCGCCCAAGCGAAGACCAGCCGTAACGACGGCGATGAACAAGCGCAGCCGGATGCGCTAGCCTGCCGGCATGGCGATGATTCAGTTCGTCCAGAACTACGAGGACCTGTGCAGCGACCGCGGGTACCAGTTCAAGTTCCACTGTGACAAGTGCGGCAACGGCTTCATGACCGAGTTTCAAGCATCGGCGATCGGAATGGCCGAGTCTGCGCTCCGGGTCGCGGGAAGCGTCTTTGGCGGTTTTTTCAACACCGCCGGTAACTCGGCCTACGAGATCCAGCGGGCCGTCGGCGGCAAGGCCCACGACTCGGCCCTCGAAGAGGCCGTCGTCGAGGGCAAGAAGCATTTTCACCAGTGCAGCCGCTGCGGAAAGTGGGTCTGCCCGGACGTCTGCTGGAACGCTGACGCGAACATGTGCGACGGGTGCGCGCCCAAGTTTCAGCAAGAACTCGCGAGCGCCCATGCGCAAGCGAAGGCCGAGGCCGTGCGTCAGCAGCTTCTCGAGAAAGCGCGCCACGCGGACCTCGTGGGCGACCTCGAGATGAGCGCGACCGCGGTCGCCCGCGCCCCCGGCCCGACCGCCGGCGCGGCAAACAAGTGCACGGCGTGCGGAGTCGCCCTCGGCGACGGGCGCTTCTGCCCGCAATGCGGGGCAGAGCGTCACGCGATGGGGTGCGCCGGCTGCGGGGCCATCGTGCCCAAGGGCACCCACTTCTGCGCGACGTGCGGCGCGAAGGTCGGCTGACCGACCGGCTGCCGCTCTCGGCCGAAGCCGTGTAATTAAGCATGCATGCGCCTTGGTGCACTCTTCGTCGTCGTGGCCTCCATGGCCGCGCTCGCCACCGCGTCTGAGAACGCGGGGGCCGTCGGGACCCGCACGTTCGAGCTCGATTCGCTCGAGAAACTCTCTGGGGGCGACGTCAAAGGCGTGAGCGTCGGCTCTGATGGGGTCGTGCGCGCGGGATGGACGCTCGGCAACGTACCCCTCCCGGCCGACGCGGGAACCACCGCCACGTGCGCGGTGGCCCTCGCCGACGGCAGCGTCCTCGTCGGGACGGGCCCTGCCTCCGGCGGCAAGGTGGTGCGCATCGCGAGCGACCAGGCGGCCGTGCTCGCCGACACGAAAGAGAGCGCCGTCACGGCGCTAGCGGTCGACCACGCCGGGACCGTGTACGCCGGCACGACCAGCGGACGCATCTACAAGGTGGCAGCGGGCAAAGCCCAGCTGTTCGCCACGCTCCCCGGGGTCGACAACGTCTTCGCCCTGGCCGTCGACAAGGCGGGAACCGGGCTCTTCGCAGGAACCGGCGCCGAAGGCGTGGTCATGCATATCGAGCCCGGCGGAGCCTCGAGCGTGTACTTCAAGGGCGACGACCCGTTCGTCGTCTCGCTGGCCGTCGCGGCCGACGGCACGGTTTACGCCGGCACGAGTGGCAAGGGTCTCCTCTATCGTATCGCCTTCGCGGGGCGCGCGAGCGTCCTCTACGACTTCCCGGGCAGCGACGTGCACGCGATCGCCCTCGGTCCCAACGGGACCGTGTACGCCGTGGTCAACGAAGAGCCACCGACCTCCACGAACGAGAGCGAGTCGCCGTCCTCGCGTCGCGGCGGCGGTCGTAGCCCGGCCGGTCCCGCGACGCTGCCCAAGCCCAAGCCGGGCAAGGGCACCCTCTGGCGGTTCGACGCGCGCGGGCGGCCCGAGCGCATGATGCACCACGACGACTTCCACTACGTCTCGCTCGCCGTCGACGAGCGCGGAACGTCGTACGTGGGCACGGGCGCCGAAGGCCGCGTCTACAGCGTCGACGACACGCACACCGTGTCGCTCGTCGGCGACACCGACGACCGCCAGGTCGGAGCGATCGGCGTCGCGGGGCGAACGCGGTTCGTCCTCGGCAGCGATCCGGCGGTGTTTCATCGCGTGCTCTCCATCGGGGGAGCCGACGCCGTCTGGACGAGCAAGGCCCTCGACGCGGGTCTCCGCGCGCGGTTCGGCCACCTGACGTGGCGCAGCACCGGGTCGGTCGAGGTCTCGACGCGCTCGGGCGATACCGTGGTCCCCGACACGACGTGGAGCGCGTGGCAGGGCCCCGTCGGGCAGGGCGCCAACGTTCCCAGCCCGGGGGGCCGTTTCGTTCAAGTGCGGGCGCGCTTGCGCGACGCCGCCGCGTCCATCGCCGACGTGACCCTCGCGTTCGCGACCGAGAACTTGCGCGCGGTCGTGACCGACGTCGAGGCCCACGAGAAGGGCGTGACCCGCGAGACGAAGGAGGGTCTCCCGGCGAGCGGTGGCGAGCCCGCCAAGCACGACAGCGTGGTCCACGTCTCGTGGAAGGTCGACAACCCCGACAGCGACGAGCTCCGCTATCGAGTGCAGTTCCGGCGCGAAGGCCAGACGCGATGGGTCGACGCAACGCCGCCCGACGACGTACTCACGAAGTCCGAGCTCGATTGGGACACCGCGGCGCTTCCCGAGGGGAGCTACCGCGTGCGTGTCGACGCGAGCGACGAGATCGCGAACGCGCCCGAAGAGGTGATGCACCACGCCCTCGAGAGCCCGCCGGTGCTGATCGACAACACGCCACCGGTCTTTCACGCGCTCGCGATCAACGGGCGCCGCCTTCGCGCCGACGTGGTCGACGGCGTGGGGCCCATCGCGAGGGTCGAGGTCGCGATCGACGGCAAGCTCGAATGGCGGCCGGTGTCGCCTGCTGACGGAATCTTCGACACCGCCAGCGAGACGGTCGACGCGGATCTCACGTCGCTCCTCCCGGCAGGACGTGGGCCGCACCTCGTGACCGTGCGGGCCTTCGACGCCGCCGGCAACGCGGCCGTACGCGAAGTCGAAGTCCCCTGAAGCAAGCGAAGCCAACGGAGCAAGCGTTCAGGGCCGTCGCTCGACACGGCTCCCCCATGCCTCGTCAGATCACACCCAGCCTCGGTCCCCATCCCGAGGCCGCGACACCGGCGTCATGGTCGGCGCCGGATCCCGGATCGCCGTCGAGGCGCGGTCCGGCCGCGGTGACTCGGGATTTCTGGCGATCGCCGCGAAGAGCGGCCACAGTTCACCCACGCGGCACGGGTCGTGGATCTCTAGCGACCGCACGCCTCGGTTTCCCTTCGCTTCGATGTTCCCTCGCTCCGCTGCATTCATGGGCCTCGCCGCCGTCGTCGCCTCGGCACCGGCGCTCGCCGTAGCCCTCGTTTTTGCCGGCTGCGGCAGCGGGGCCAACCCGCCCAGCCCGAGCGGCGCGACGCCGACCACGATCCACGCGTTCGTCGCAGACGCATCGGATGCGGGGGCCTCCGACGAAGTGCCGCAAGGTACGGCGCGGGCGCAGTCGCTCCAGGGCAGTCCGCTCTGCCACGCGTCTTACTCCAGCTGCTTCCCCGACGACGTGCTCAACGCCTGCGATCTCCCGGTCGACGGGGGCAGCTCCGACGCCGGCTTCGACCTCGACGTCAGCGCAGCCCCCGCCTGCCACGTCATCATGAGCGGCTCGAACCCGGGCTGCCTCCCCGCCGGACTCGGAATGACCAACGCCACCTGCTCGCAATCCGACCAGTGTGCTGCCGGGCACGAGTGCATCGGCGCCGGCTCGTGCCGGCACTACTGCTGCGCCGGAACGAGCGCCTGCCAGATCAACGAGTTCTGCGACGTTCAGCCCACGGCGCAAGACCCGACGATCGTCGTGCCGGTCTGCATGCCGCAGCTCCCGTGCCTGCTCCTCGAAGACGCTTTCTGCCCGGCGACCCAGCAGTGCTCGGTCGTGCGCGAAGACGGCACGACCAGCTGCGTGAACGTGGGAACCGCCCAAGACGGCGACCGCTGCGACGCCGAGCACTGCGCGCGCGGGCTCGTCTGCATCGGGGCGCAGGACGCCGCGACGTGCGCACCGCTCTGTTATACCGCCGACCCGCACGCGTGCGCGAACACGGCGAAGCCCGGGCGGGCTTGCGTCGCGATGCTGCCGCTCTTCCGCAGCAAGGCCGTCGGCGTCTGCCAGTAAAGAACGCGCGGCCGCGGGGCCGTCTCGCGACACGCGCGTTGTGACCGCGGCCAGTCCGAGCGCGACGATCGCGCTCGCGACGAGCGGCATGCGCAGCGTGCGCTGGGGGACCCGCCGTGGCATGCGCCCTGCGATGGGAATCGCGAACATGGGTTCGCGAACATGAGCCACTCGGAGTCGTGGGCGGGTCCGCGTGAGCGCGCGATCGCCGTCGGGGTCGAGCATCTGGGGGACTCCGAGCTCGTGGCCATCGTGCTCGGAACGGGACGCGCCGGGCTCCCGGTGAGCGTCCTCGCCGTGATGCTCCTCGAAGAGCACGGCGGCGTCGCGGGGCTCGCGCGCGCGGGCATCGGCGAGCTGGCGCAGCGCGCTGGCGTCGGAACCGCCAAGGGGGCGCGTCTGGTCGCTGCCGTCGAACTCGGACGGCGAGCGACGTTCGCGGCGTCGCTCGAGGCGGCGGTGCGGCTGCCCGACAGGTCGGCGGTCGAAGAGTGGGCACGCCCGCGACTTTCGATCCTCGATCACGAAGAGCTCTGGCTGCTCGCGCTCGACGGCCATCACGGCCTGCGTGCCGCCCGCCGCGTCGCGTCCGGCGGGATCCACGGACTGCACGTCGCCGCGCGAGATCCGCTGCGCATCGCCCTCCGCGAGGGCGCGAGCGCGTTCGTTCTGGTGCACAATCACCCGAGCGGCGACCCGGCGCCCAGCCCAGAAGACATCGTGTTCACGAAGGCGGTCGAGCGAGCGGCGAGCGTCGTGGGCACGCCGCTCCTCGATCATGTGATCATCGCGCGGCGTCGCGGCGCGTCGATGCTCGAGCTGGGATTGCTCGTCTAGCCGTGCCAGTAAATGTGCATTTGAGGTCAACGACACTCAGGGCGTCGTTACGCTTTGCGGCGCTACGAGGCGCGTGGGCACGGCCAGGATCTCGTCGAGCGCCGTCGGCGCGTAGAGATAGGCGTAAGCCGCCTCGCTCGAGAGCACGCGCTTGACGTAGCTGCGCGTCTCCTCGAAAGGGATGCGCTCGACGAAGACGTCGAAGTCGTCGCCTCCGTGCTGGATGAGCCAGCGACGCACGGCGTTCGAACCGCCGTTGTAGGCCGCGATCGCGAAGGCCGGGTGGCTGGGGAAGGTGCCGCGCAGCGACGAGAGGAGGCGCGCCCCCAGGGCGATCGACACGGCCGGCCGATGAAGCGAAGACTCGTCGTAGGGGAGCGGCACGGGACCGTTCACGTCTCGCGCGTCCTTCGCCACCAGTCGCGCAGTGCCCGCCATGAGCTGCATCAACCCGATGGCGTTCGCGACGCTCTTGGCCTCCGGGTTGAAAGCCGACTCCTCGCGCATGATGGCCCAGGTGAGCGCCGACGGAATACGCGCCGAGTCGCTCTCGCGCGTAACGGTCGCGTCGAACGCGCGCGGAAAGGCGACCTCCCACGGGAGCTTCCAGCGGCCCGCGGGCCAGTGCACGCTGCGGCCTCGTGCGTATGCGTGCCCGACGTCCGGGGCGCCGGCGAGGTCGTAGAGCCAGCCGACGATCCAGATGACTTCGGGGTCGACGCCCTCCCCCACGAGCGCGCCTGCGCTTGCTTCGCGGCGTGCCGGGTCGACTTCGCCGACCTCGAGCAAGCTCACGAATCGATCGAACGCGGGAGACGCGAACTCGGCGCGCGTGCGCGTCATCGGCGGCGAGGCGGCATCGCGCGCGATTGCCCCTTCGAGCGTGGCCCGGGCGAGCGCGTCGTCGATGGCCCGGAGCCGGGCGTAGGCGAGCAGCATGTAGTAATCGAGGGGTGCGTCGCTCACGAGCGCCGCGTAGCGCCGCTTGGCCTCGTCGACCGAGCCCGCCTTCTCGGCCACGCGCGCACGAAAATATTCCGCCCGCTTGCTCGCGCTCGACGCGGGCGCGGATGGCGCGGGCGCGATGCCGAGCGCGCGGTCGAGGGCCGCCGCGGCCCCGGCGAGGTCGTCGGTTGCGAGCTTGTCGAGCGCGATGCGGAAGAGAGCCTCGCCTCCCATGTCGCCGTCCGGATACGCGTCGGGGACCGAGCCGAGCATCGCCAGCGCGCGCGCGTCGTCGCCCTCGTCTTGCACGACCATCGCCGCGCGGAAGCGAGCGTCGTCAGCCAGACGGTGCTTCGGAAAGAGCTTCTCGACCCTGTCGAACCGCGCGAGAGCCTCCGCGTCGTGGTGCGCGGAGACGCTGGCGCGCGCGCCGTAGTAGAGCGCGGTGACGAGCGCGTCGTCGCCCTCGCACCGGGCGATGGCGGCTCCCCAGGCGGCCGCGGCTTCGTCCGACCTGGACTTCAGCGTCGCCTGCGCGCGCACGATCGCCGCGGCGCATGCGACCGCCCGGTGAGGGCCGGCCCCTTTCGGGATCGACGCGAGCACGTCGTTAGCGGCTTCGCGCGCGTGCTTGGGCAGCGAGGCGTCGAGCCAGGCCTGCGCCTGGTGCGCGCGTTCTTCGAGCGCGAGAGGCCGGAGAGGCGCCTTCGAGGCCATGCCGGCGCGCTGGCGCAGGTCGGCGACCGCGAGCTTGTCGGCCACCGACGGGGCTTCGACGAGAACGCGCGTGGTCAGCTCGATCGCCTCCGCCGCGGCACCCCGGGGCGGCCCATCGACGCCGTCGAGGAGCGCCGTCGCGAGCTGGATCGACACGTCGACCCAGCGGAGACCGTGAGGGTTCGCGGCGAGGAAGGGGCGCCAGATCGCGACTGCGCCCGCCCGGTCGCCCTTGCCATTCAGCCCGTCGGCCATGGTGAGCTTCGTCTCGTCGTGCGCGGCGATGTCGTCGCTGACGCTCCGGGCCCAAGTGACGGCCTCTTCATACCGGCCGGCCCGGACCAGCGCCTCGGCCTCGCGGAGCCGGGCGTACGAAGCGAGCGCGCACGGGACACCGCCGTCGCCGGCCGACGCGGCGCGCTCGAACGCGGCGACCGCGTCGTTCGCGTCGCCGGCGGACAGATGCAGCCGGCCCGCCAGGTAGTCCCAGGCGCAGGTCTGTCGCGCGTCGAGTACGACCTCGGCCCGTACGCGGTCCACTTCGCGGGCCGCGGCGAAGTCGTCTTTCGCCTCGACCCGATCGCGGGCGAGCGCGAGGCGAGGATCTTCGAGCACGACCGAAAGGCGCGGCACACCGTCGCCGGCCGGAGCGCCTGCCGCGTCTCCGGCGTCGGCGAGGGCCGCGACCAGCTGGGCGAGCGACGGCTCAGCGGGCGGGCGCGCTTCGGGCGCGCTTCCTCCGCGCCCCCCGCACGCCAGCCACGCCACCGAAGCGACGAGGGGCGCCACGATTCCGGCGACTCGCGCGACTGCGCGGAGACCCCTCCACGATGGGACCCTTGCTCCGCGCTTCAACGCTTCGGCCGCCACGCGTCTGCAGACGCCTCCTCTTCGCGCGCTTCGAGGTGGCGACGCTGCTCGCCGTCCCACCGTTCGCGGTGCACCTCGACGACCCGCGCATCCGCGTGGCGCGCGGCGACGTCCGCCTGCGCTCCCCTCTCGTCGTGCAAGGCCTCGTCTGCCGCTGCGCCCGCGCGGGCGACCGCGGCCACCAGCGCGTCGCGCTCGACCGACCCTCGCACGGCCCAGGCGTCGGCCCGCGCCAGGTCGCGCGCGCGCAGGCTCCCCTTCGAAAGGGCCTCGAGCTCGGCGGCGCGAACGCCCGCCGCGCGGCGAGCCGCGGCCTCCCGACGCGCCTCGGCCGCGCCCAGAGCGCTGGCCGCGGCCTCACGCCGGCGCATCGCCCCGGCGAGCTCGGTCGTGGCTTCTTCGACCTTCTTTTCGCGGAGCGCGACGAGAGGCTCGAGCGGGTATTTCGGCATCGGCGGGCCAAGCATACCGCAGGGTCGGTCGAGGTGAGACCGATCGTCTCATCCCGGGACTCATCCCGGGACTCATCCCAGGAATAGCGCGGCGGGAACGATCGTGAACCGCGAGGCCGATGTCCGTTGCAGGACGACGCGGCGCGGCCAAGATGGAGGAGATGGTGCGCGCGCGAGTGTGTGATCCCACCGGCCCCCGCTGGCTGCGGCGGGTCACGCCCACCATCGCCGCGGTGCTCATCCTCTTCTCGCCGATCGCGCCGCTGGTCGCGGGGCTCCGTGCGACCGGGTTGCTTCTGGGCGCCGCGCTCTTCTTCGCCCGCCGGGTGATCCGCCTGCGCTTCCGCGCACGGGAGGCGGGCGTTCGCGTCCATCCGGGCTCGATCGAGATCGTCGAGGCCGGTCTCCTCGACCAGCCGGTCCACGCGTCCGACGTCGTGGCGGCCTCCACCGCGCGCACGGCGGGCGGGGTGGCGCTCGCAATCGTGCGCCGCGGGTCGACCGACCGCCCCCTCGTCCTCGATTTCGCGAGCGAGGCCGATCTCGACGCCGTTCGTCGGCCGCTCGGGCTGGGCCATTTCGGGTTCGGTGAGGTCGCGTGGCCCACGCGCGTGCGGAGCGTGGCCCTGCAGGGCTCGACGCTCCTCGCGATCGCCTGGTTGGCGATCGCGGTCTGCGCGGCCGCCGACCTCACCCTGGTCGGGCTCACCCTCGGGCTCGTCATCATCCCGATCACCGTGGTGGCGATGCTCGTCGCGTGCCTCGAAGAGCCTCACGGCCCGCGCGTGGCGCTCACGTCGGCCGGCATCCGCTTCACCGAGATGCCCGCATGGATCCCCCCGATTCGCTACGCCGAAGTGCGCGCCGCGAGCGTCGACGACGCCGGGGTCTTGCTGACCACGAACTCCGGCCCCGTCATGGTGCCTATGGGCCGATCGCTGCCCGAAGAGCGCGAGCATCTTGCGGCGCAGGTGCTCTCGGCGGCCGCCCGCGCCCGTGGCGAGGGGCCGCCGCCGCCCGCGCTCCCGAGCCCGCTCGCCCGTCTCGCGCCCCGCAGCGAGAGCGAGCGGGCGTGGCTCGAGCGGGTCGACATGGCCGCCGCGTCGATCGCGACCGCCTCGTCCGCCGACGCTTACCGCGGAAGCGATCTCGATCCGAAGGACCTCTGGACGGCCCTCGAGAACCCGGACGTGCCGGTGCGCGTGCGCGCCGCGGCCGCGCGGGTCCTCGCTCGTGTCGCCCCGGAAGAGGCGAAGACGCGCGTCGCGCAGGTGCTCGCGTGCGATCGCGACGCCGAGGCGCGCGCGCTCATCCGCGGCGTCCTCGAAGACGACGTGGAGATTGCGGCCCGCGGGCTGGAGGTCCTCGCGCTGCCGTCACGCAACCGCTGACGCGCCCCACCCTTCGGGTCCAGTCGAGACCGGGTCCTTCTGCGACGCCGCTGGTTGATCTAGGCCCCGCCGCCAGCCCACTCCTGGAGCGAGCGGACGTGCACGTCGACGTCGTCGCGCGACGCCTCGAGTGCGTCGCACGCGGCCAGCGCGGCCGCGATGGTGGTGAAGTACGGGATGTTCGCGAGGAGCGTCTGACGACGCAGCGAATAGCTGTCGTGCACCTCCTTCGCGCCGATGGTCGTGTTGACCACGATGGCGACCGTGCCGCTTCGAATCGTGTCGACCACGTGGGGTGAGCCCTCGTTCACCTTCTTCACGACCTTCGCGGGGATGCTGGCGCGCGCCAGGGCCGCGGCCGTGCCCTGCGTGGCGAGCACTTCGAAGCCCAGGCCGGCGAGCCTGCGGCCGATCTGGATGGCCGCCGGCTTGTCTTCGTCTTTGACGCTGACGAAGGCGCCGCGGCGAAGCGACCCGGCCGTGGGGAGAGCGAGCTCGATGCCGCTCGCGAGCATCGCCTTGCCGAAGGCGTGCGCGAACGTGTCGGCGATACCCATGACCTCGCCCGTCGAGCGCATCTCGGGGCCGAGGATCGTATCGGCCCCGGGGAACTTCGCGAACGGGAACACGCTCTCCTTGACGCTCGTGTACTTCGGCGGGGGAAGGTCGTGGATCCCGAGCTCGTCGAGCGTCTTGCCGACCATCAGCATGGCGGCGATCTTCGCCAGCGGCCGGCCGGTGGCCTTGGAGACGAACGGCACCGTGCGGCTCGCGCGCGGGTTCACCTCGAGGATGTAGACTTCGCCGCCCTTGACCGCGAACTGCACGTTCATGAGGCCGACAACGCCGAGCTCGAGAGCGAGCATCCGCGACTGCTCCTCGATGCTCGCCACGATCTCGCGGGGCAGCGAGTGCGGCGGCAAGACGCTTGAGCTGTCGCCCGAGTGCACGCCCGCCTCTTCGATGTGCTGCATGACGCCGCCCATCACGCACCGCTTGCCGTCGGACACTACGTCGACGTCGATCTCGATCGCGTCCTTGAGGAACTCGTCGACCAGGATCGTCTGCGTTCCGGCCTCGCGCGCGGCTTCGAACGCGCGCATCACGAAGACGTCGAGCTCGCTCCGGGCGTAGACGATCATCATCGCGCGGCCGCCCAGCACGTAGCTCGGACGCACCAGCACGGGGTACCCGAGGCCCTCGGCGATCTTGACAGCCTCCTCGGGTGAGGTGGCAATACCGCTGCGCGGCCGCTTGAGCGCCAGCTTGGTCAGGAGCTCGTCGAACCGTCCCCGCTCTTCGGCGCGGTCGATGGCGTCGGCGCTCGTGCCCAGGAGCCGCACGCCGCGCTTCTCGAGCGGCACCGCGAGCTTCAGCGGCGTCTGCCCGCCGAACTGCACGATGACCCCCTCGGGCTTCTCTTCGTCGACGATATTGAGCACGTCTTCGAGCGTCAGCGGCTCGAAGTACAGGCGGTCGGAGGTGTCGTAGTCGGTCGAGACGGTCTCCGGGTTGCAGTTGACCATCACGGTCTCGAAGCCCGCCTCGCGCAGGGCCATGACGGCGTGAACGCAGCAGTAGTCGAACTCGATCCCCTGCCCGATGCGGTTCGGGCCGCCGCCGAGAATGACCACCTTGCGCCGCTTCGGATCGGGCGCGGACTCGCTCTCCGTCTCGTACGTCGAGTAGAGGTACGGCGTCAGCGCCACGAATTCGGCCGCGCAGGTGTCGACGCGCGCGTAGACGGCGCGGGTGCCCTGCGAGAGGCGCAGCTTTCGGACCGCGTCTTCGTTGCTCGACGTCAGGGTCGCGATCTGTCGGTCGCTGAAGCCGAGACGCTTGGCGGCACGGATCTGGTTGGGCCCCGTTTCACCGCGCTTCAGCTGCTCTTCGGTCGTCAGGAGGCGACGGAACTGCGCGAGGAACCAGGGGTCGATGGCCGTCAGGGCGTGGAGCTCGACCTCGGTGAGGCCCGCGCGCATGGCGTCGACCAGGTAAAAGAGGCGGTCCGCAGTTGGCGTCGCCACGAGCTTCTCGAGCGCGCGCCGGGTCTCGTCGTCGGTCGCCGGCGGCAGCGTCTTCGGCGTCTCGAAGTCGGGCGCTTCCATCGAGAGGTCGCGCTTTCGCTTCGGCTCGGCCAGCGCGCGGTAGTCGACGCGGCCGAAGAGCGAGACGAGGCCGTCTTTGCCCGTCTCGAGCGAGCGCGCCGCCTTCTGGAGGGCCTCGCAGAAGGTGCGGCCGATGCTCATCGACTCGCCGACGCTCTTCATCTGGGTGCCGAGCGTCTCGTCGGCGCCGGGGAACTTCTCGAACGCGAACCGCGGCCACTTGACGACCACGTAGTCAATCACGGGCTCGAACGCGGCCGACGTGCGCGTGATGTCGTTCTTGAGCTCGTCGAGCGTGTACCCGACCGCGAGCTTCGCCGCGATCTTGGCGATGGGATAGCCGGTCGCCTTGCTGGCGAGCGCCGAGCTGCGGGATACGCGCGGGTTCATCTCGATGACGTGGAACTTCCCGGACTTGGAGTCGACCGAGAACTGCACGTTCGCGCCGCCGGTCTCGACGCCGATCTCGGTCATGACCGCCCGCGCCGCGTCACGCAAGCGCTGGTATTCCCGGTCGGTCAGCGTCATCGCGGGCGCGACGGTGATGGAGTCGCCGGTGTGGACGCCCATCGGGTCGATGTTCTCGATCGAGCACACGACGATGAAGTTGTCGGCCCGGTCTCGCATGACCTCGAGCTCGAACTCTTTCCATCCGAGGACGCTCTCTTCGATGAGGCACTCGTGCGTCGGCGACTGCGCCAGCGCCCACGCGACCTTCTCGTCGAACTCGCCCTGGGTGTACGCGATGCCGCCCCCGGAGCCCCCCATGGTGAAGCTCGGCCGCAAGATGGCCGGGAACCCGGTCTTCTTGACGATCTCGCGCGCCTCCTCGACGGAATGCGCCGCCCCGGACTGCGGGCACGACAGCCCGATCTTCTCCATCGCCGCCTTGAAGAGCGCCCGGTCTTCGGCCTTGTCGATCGAGTCGGGTCGGGCCCCGAGCATCTCGACGCCGTACCTGTCGAGGACCCCCTCCTTCATGAGCCGCATCGCGAGGTTCAGGCCCGTCTGTCCCCCGAGGGTCGGAAGGATTGCCTGGGGACGCTCGCGCTCGATGATCGCCGCGACGGTCCGCCACTCGAGCGGCTCGACGTACGTCCGGGCAGCGAGCTCCGGATCGGTCATGATGGTCGCCGGGTTCGAGTTGACCAGGATGACGTCGTACCCCTCTTCGCGCAGCGATTTTGCGCCCTGGGTCCCGGAGTAGTCGAACTCGCAGGCCTGCCCGATGACGATGGGGCCGGCGCCGATGAGGAGGATGCGCTGGAGGTCAGTGCGGCGCGGCATGCTGGGGGGGCGAATTAGCAGGACGGGCGACGGAGGGGTAGGGGAAGCGGGCAGACGGCCCAACCCCGTCCGCGAGTGACGCCACGGCTTCTCGGGCTGCCGATGCCTGACGCCCGGCGCGACGCCCACACCCTGGAGCGCAGAGCTTCTGCGGATCGATCGATCCGAGCCCCTTCGTCGATACCGACGGCTCGGCGTACCTGGTCTGGAAGAGCGACGAGAACGCGTCCGCCTGCGCCCGCCCGCCGCGGCTCTGGGGCGCGGCGCTGAGCAGCGACGGTAGGATCGGCAGGGCCTTGCGGCGCCAACGCGATGACGGCGGCCGGTTGACGGCGCCGTCAGACACTCCCCGCGACGTGGCGTTCTACGAGCTCTCCTCCTCGATTTCATTGACAAGGCCGCCACGCTCCGACCGGCACGGACTCTGCACTGACCCGGTCCGCTGCATTGCACACATCGGTCTGGATGACGACCTCGACGATGGTTGTCAACGCGAGTTCTGCTCCCACGGATTTGACGGCACACACGCCGCGAATCGCCATTGCGGCCGGCGGAGGGCGCCCCATGGTAGTACTCAAGTACGACTCGACCTTTTCGAAACCGAACACCTGCTTTCTCCTCGCCGATGGGCGCACGCTACGGTGCCGCATCACCGACGAGATGACGAAAGAAGTCGTCGAGAACTTTCCGGTCCAGTGCCAGGAGCCCTGCTCGGGCGCCCTGCACCTGCGGCCGATGACGTCCGACATGGACCACTGGAGCCTGGACGGCCCCGCCGCCCGCAACGACGCTGCGTGGGTCCAGTTGGAGATCACGGGGGTGCCCGGGTGGGTCGCCGACGCGTTGAAAATGCTGTGAGAGGAAAATCCGCAATGTCCGAACCGAAGCGTCACGACAGTCGCACCACCACGGTCCGCATCAACTCGGACGAGATCCGGCGCATCCTCAAGGAGTCCGAGCATCCTCCGGTCCAGCCCGTGCCGTTGAGGAATCCGTCCGACCCGCCGCGCGTCACCTGGTGAAGGAACCCGTCCGGCGCGCCATCGTCCCTCGCCAACGCGCCGGCGACCGGCGTCACGCGATCTCGCGGCGAATGACTCGCGTCGTCGTGACGCTTCTGAAGATCGCCACGCAGACGAAGACAGGGCACGGAGCCCGCCGACCGGGCGCCAGGTTCGTTTCGCACCGGCCCCGAAAGGCATTGTTTCGCGGGCGCGCGCGCAGCCCAGCCGTAACGCCGGGGCAGGAGCCAGGCGCGGGTACGCGGTGCGGTCGGGCCCCTTCAAGGACGCGACCTCCGCGTGTGCGGTGATCTCTTTCGTTGTGTCCGGTGATCTCTTTCGCTCGCCGGCGCCCACGGACCAGATAATATGGTCCTCCGTACACTCCAGACCGTCCACGGCCACCGAGGCCGGGTGCTCGCCTCCTGCGCGCTCAGCCTGGCCGCGGCTTGCAGCTCGTCCTCGTCGGGCACCAACGCAGGCTCGCCGGGCGATTCCGGCGCTCCTGCTAGCAGCGGTGGCGCGGCCCCTGTCGATGGCGGGCTCACTGTGGCCAGCGACGCGGATCCCGGCTCAGACCCCGAGATCGCCGGAAGCTACACGATCACCAGCGATATGTTCTCGGTCCCGTCGAACGGCGAAGTCTTCAAATGCCAGTCGTTCGCGAACCCCTTCAAGGGCCAGCAGGTCGACATCAAGACGTGGGAGGCCAACATGAGCGTCGGCTCCCACCACATGTTCGTGTTCTATCAAAACAACGCGACCGACACCGGAATCTCCGATTGCAGCGGCCTTCAGATCCAGCCGTTCACGTTCGTCGCCCAGGGGCCGCACGTGTACCAGACGTACCCGGAAGGCGTCGGCGCGACGATCCCGACGTCGATGGGCTTCATGGTCAACGTTCACTTCATCAACTCAGGCGCGACGACCTTGAACGCCCAGGTCAAGGTGACGATGTACGTGACCAAGGCGGGCGTCGTGAAGCAGCACGCCGGGATCGTCTTCGTGAACAACATCGCGCTCATCGAACCGGCCGACGGGCAGCCCCACACGTTCTCGAAGACGTGCGCCATCGGCAACCCCACGCCCATCACGATCGTCGCTTCGAACAGCCACATGCACAAGACGGCGACCCACTTCACAGCGACGATGAACGGAATGCAGCTCTACGACACGACCGCGTGGTCTGATCCGCCCATGGAGCCACCGCCCGGCGGACCGATGCAGCTCCCGACCGGCGCGTCCGAGACGTTCTCGTGCACCTACGCGCCCACGGGAACCTTGCTGTCCTTCGGGGAGTCCGTCAACAACATCATGTGCATCGGGCAGGCGGTCTTCTATCCGACGCAGAACATCTCGAGCCCGTTCCTCGGCTGCAACTTCTGAGCGTCTGGGCTCGCTCGCCGATCGGCCGACGCATACGGCAACGCTGCGCGTGAAGGGCGCTCGAGGCGAGACCCTCGTTCACCTCTCGTACAGGACGCCTCGAGCACGGTGCCCGTGACGCTCGGTTCAGGTCGAGGGCGGGGTCACGTCTTCGACCTGCAATTCAACATCCACTGGACGCCAAATGGGTCGGTGACTTTGCCGTAGTAGTCACCCCAGGGCTGCACGCCCAGCGGCGTGGTGATCCGGCCGCCCTCAGCCAGGCATCGAAACAGATGCTCCGTCTCGCGTCGGTCGTCGAGCACGAACATCATGGCGAAACCCTCGCATCGGCTCCGCGTCGTCGTTGTCCGAGGCGAAGAAGTCGACCCCCGGCCCCGTGAACTGAGCGTGCATGATCTTCCCGCGCATCGACTCCATTCGCACCGGCATTCCGTTATCGCCATGCCGAACCATCGTCGCGACGCTTCCGAAGCCGCACGTCGTGTAAAAGCGCAGAGCCGTTTCGCAATTCGCCGTGAAGAATAAATAATTGGAAAGTTTCATCTTCGTCCTCCGGCCTCTCGGCCCTTCCTAGAGAGGGCTCCTCGACTCATGGCACGTCTTCGGTCAGCGTGAAGTTTCCGCCGCGATCGTCGCACTGGTACGCGCCGCCGAGCGCCGTCTTCAGGCACGCGCACGTCGGAGCGGGCAGGCAGCTAGCTGGCAGGGCGAGGCACGAGGGCGCGTGAATCCCGGGAGCCGCGCCGCCGTTCACGATCCTGCATGCCTGGGTCCGCCCGTCGCAGCTGATCGGCGAGCCATCGCCCGAATCGCACGTGAAGACGCCCGCCTCGCTGGTGGCGGCGTCGCTGGTGGTGGCGTCGCTGGTGGTGGCGTCGCTCGGGGACCCCGCGTCGGCGTTCGGGCCGCTGTCAGGACAGACGACCGGAGGGCACTCGCTCACTCCGTTCACGCAAACCGACTGGCCGAGGAGGCACCCGACCGGGATCTTGGGCTCGTTGCAGGCCCCGCTCGGCCGACAGGTGCCGTTCGCGCCGGCCTCCATTGCGTCCGGGCAGATGACTAGCACCTGAATCGCGGGCCCACCGACCCGTCGGGGTCAATTCGTATGATTTCGTGTCACTTCTGGCGATGCCGTCAATTTACGTTCAGCGGCACGGTAAGCGACTGTCTGAGCGAAATGCGGCGCCGGGGTCTAGGCGAAGCGGATGTCGTCGCCGAAGAGGTCTCCGCGTCGACCTCGCACCTTCCCCCTTCGACGGCGCCGGCGCGTGTTCCGTCAACGCTCGGCCGCCCGCACCCTCGCGACCTCTTGCGCCAGGATTCGCCTGACGATCGCGATGGCGCAGGCGTACGTGCTGTCGACCCCGAAGTAGCTGAGGCTCTTCGACAGGAGGGACTGCCTGCGCGAGTACGGAGTGTCGGACGCGTAGTGCAGAAAGCCGAGATCGAAGGGCGTCTTGTCGCTCAGGTGGACGATCTCGTCGAGCGGCAGCGCGTGCGGGTAGATGAGCTCGTAGACCGCCCCGAGGAAGGGCCCGAGCTCCATCTCGAGCACGGTGTAGCCGCCGCGGTAAAAGGCGGTCATGTACCGGCGATTCTGCAAGAACGCGCTCCGTACGGTCAGCGCGGCTTGGTTGTCGAAGACGCTGCCGTGTTGCAGCCACGGCGCCACGTCGGCGGCGCCGAGAGCGTTCTTGAAGAGGAACGTATTTCGCGAGTGCTCGTCGTAGCAACTCCCCGATAGAGACACGTCGCCGACGCGGCCGTTCAGCGTGGCCGCCTTGCCCATCACGTACACACCGCGAAGCTCGCCGATGCCTTGTCCCAGCCGGGAGAGCAGGTAGTACGCCGCCATTCCGAGCGGGTAGTCGATGTTCAAGATCACCGCGTCGCTCGCGCGGAGCTTCTCGATGCCGGGGACGCGCAGGCGGGGATCGATTCGCCCGGTGTCGACGCGCCCGAGCTCGACGATCTGCGCGTCGACGTACACGTTGCCGGGCACGGCCAGGTTCGAAAGGCCGCCGCGCTGCTCGAAGGCGCGAACCGCGTGCAGGCGCTCGCCGGTGGGATCCGCGCCGATCCACCCACGAAGGAGGTAATTGAGGAGCGCCGCGAATCGGATCTCGTCACCGTCTGCGATCGCCCGATCGAGCTCCGGGGAGAGCCCTTCGGGGTTCGTGCCGCGCGTCCAGTCGACGATCTCGTCGCGGTGCTCGCGCGCGAAACCGCCGACGAGGTTGGCGATGGCGTGGGTGTTCGACGACACGAAGTACACCGGTCGGCGCGAGCCGCCGGAGCCCAGGTAAGCGGGCTCGACGCCGCTCCACCAGCGCTGCGCCGCCCGCTGATACTGCGAGTGCGATGCGGCGAGCATCCGGATCTTGAGGTCGAGGGGCGCCGCCGCCACGGCGCGAATGGCCTCGTCGAAGCGACTGCCGAACGCCTCGGCGAGCTTGGCGGCGCCGGCGTCGTCGAGGCCCAGGGCCTGAGCCACGGAGGCTCCAGGCCCGTCGGGCGGGAGCGACCGGAGGCGCGCGTGCATCTTGTTCCACTCGATCTGGTACGCCGTCACGATGGGAACGAGATCGTCGATGTCGCTCGCGCTCGCGATGAAGACGCCGAGCGTTCCGCTCCCGTCCCAGCGCAGCGGCCGGCGTCGCCCCCGGGTCTTCACGACCTCCCAGGTTCGAACGTCGAGCCCGGCTGCTTCGAAGAGCTCGTGGGACTGCCCGAGCACGATCCGCCGGACGTCGGGCATCTCGAGGGGCAGGCGGCCAGCGGCATACGCGAAGGCGCTGACGTCAGGGTCGCTGGCGAGCGCGCCGTCGTGGAGCGAAGAAGCGCTGTAGGAGTGCACCTCTTCGAAGGCGCGCACGTCGACGTAGCCGCTCGAACGGAGCAGCGACGTGTACGTGCGAACGTAGAGATCGATCTCGTCGGCAGGTGCGACTGGCGGCTGACGCTCCATGGCCCGCCTCTAGAAGTACCTCGGCGGGCGGGTGAACATGCTCCTCTTCGCCGACGTGATGCTCCCCGATCGCCGAGGCCCTGAAGTGGCGGCGGCGCTGGCATCGTCCCGCCCGGAGACGAAAGTGCTCTACGCGTCCGGTTACACCGAGGACGATGTGGTCACCGGCGGCGTGGTGGCAGCGAGCGTTCGTCTCTTGCACAAGCCCTTCACGATGACCGAGCTCGCGTCCGCCGTGCGGCAGGCTCTCGACGCGGCGCACCCGACGACCTCCGAGGCTCCGGCCACGGCGCCTCCTCAATAGACAGAAGAACGGCGGGGGCGGCAGGCGGGTACGGGGTCGTCTTTCGGCGCGCTGGGGGTCCCGCATGGGTCCAGCGCAAGCAGCAAAAAAACGCACTCAGGGGAGCATCGCGCGCCGCGCGTTGCGTGATCCCGGGGGCTCGCTCGTCATAGTCTCCGGAGCCGGTCGCTCCATTGCAAGAGCGTCCTGGGAGCGTCCTGGGAGCGTCCTGGGAGCGTCCTGGGGGTCCGGAGACCCCGATCCGGCGCTGAACGCGCGAGCCGCAATGCCTCTCGATGAGCTGACGACACGGGAAGGAAACATTTGCTATTCTGCCGACGTGCGTCCGTTGCCTGATCCGTCCTGCCCGTCGACCGCCGACCAATTGCTGCTGCATGGCGCGAACGCGGTCTGCGGGGTGCCCGAGGTCGCCGAGGGCGCGAGCTTTCGCACGAAGGCGGCGCTCGGGCTGAGCGTCGCGCTCGGGCTCGCCTTCGGGTGGGCGTTGATCCAGCGGCGAGGCGTGTCGCCGACTCGCCTGGCGGTCCTGCTCGTGGCGGCGGTGCTCATCGCGACGCCGGGCTTGCGCGCCGTCTGGCTCGAACGCGCCGACGCGCCCCTCCACGGCGACGCCTCGGCAAAGAAGGTCACGACGCTCATGGGCGCCATCGACGCGTTCGCCTCGGCGCGCAACGACTGCTTGCAGGAAGTGCGCAACGACTGCCTCGCATGCCAGCCGCTCGTGCGGTTTGCGCTCCCCGTGCGAACCACGTGCGCGCACCCGCGCGGGCGCATCGAGCTCCGACCGGACGCGCTGTCGAGCGGCTGCGTCGTTCACGGCGACACGCTCGAGTGCGGAAGCTCGGCGCTCTGATGCTCCCGATCTGGCTCGCCATCCTCCCTCTGGCCCTCTTCATCGCGAGCGGCGCGGTGCTCGATCGCGTCCTGGCGCTCGACCTCGGTACGGCGGAGAGCACCGGAGGGGACGCAGGCAAGTGGGTACGCTGGGCGATGTGCGGGCTGGTCGCCTGCTTCGCCGCGGCGCTGCACCCCGCCGTGCTCGCCGCGCTGATCGCCCTCGCGCTCGTCGGCCGCCTCGCGAAGCGCGGTCGGGTAGCCCCGGCGAGCGTCGTCGAACGGGCCGAGGATCGGCGCGTGGGCGTCGCGTTCGGAGTGGCCGCCGCGGTCCTGGCGCTGGTCGTCATCTGCCGGCCGGCGGCGCTCGTCTACTGGGACAGCTTCGTCTGGCTCGCGAAGGGGCGCATCGAGTCCGCCGGCTGGGGGGCCTTGCGCGCCGCGTCCCTCGATCGCTCGGCCGACGTGATCCCGAGCGGATACCCCATGTTCTGGCCGCTGGCGTCTTCGTGGCTGTCGATGGGAGGCCGCTCGATGGAGGCGCTCGCCGCCGGAGCCGCCGCGATGACGCTCGTCACGCTGATGCTCTTTCTCGACGCCGTCGCGAGCGCGTTCGGCGATCGCGGTCCCGCGCGCGACGGGCGGGGCGACCGGCCGCGCTGGGCTCCGCTCGCGCTCGTCCTGGTGGGGATCACGCCTCTCGTCTTCGTTCACCTGCGGTCGGCCTACGCCGATCTGCCTGTGGGTCTGCTCGCGGCGACGTGCACGCTGCGCCTGTCGCGCTGCATCGAGCGGCCCGACGGGCGGTCGGGCGATCTCGCGATCGCATCGATGGCCGCCGTGGCCCTCGCCGGCCTCAAAGACGAGGGCATGGCGCACGTCGCAGCCCTGGCCATCGCGGTCATTGTCCTGCAGCTCCGGTCGCGAGAGCGCCTTCCCCTCTCTCCTGCGATGGTCGTCATGGCGGCCGCGGCGATCCCTTTCAACGGCTGGCGCATGATCCTCCGCGCGCACAACGTCATCGACGCCGATCATCGGCCGAGCGCGCCCGATTTCGCAGCGGCCGGGGCGGTCGGGCGGTCGGTGCTCCAGCACCTCGCCGACACGCGGAGCTGGGGCGCGCTGTGGCCCATCGCGTTCGCGTGCGCCGCGCTCGTGCTCGGGAGAGGCAAGACCTTCCGGTCCGGTTCGCGGTTCGCGGCGCGCGCGTTCCTGGCCGAGGGCGGCGTCCTGTTCGCGGCGCTCCTCTTCGGTCCGGACCGCGTGCGCGTGTTCGCGTTCGAGGGGACGCTCATCAATCGATTGCTCATCCAGCTCGCGCCGCCCGCGGGCGTGCTCATGACGCTCGCCCTCGCCGACGCGGCAGAAGCCTGGCAAGCGGTGCAGGCGGTGCGCCGCGCCGCGCCGATCCCGATGGAGCTCGCCGCGCCGCCCGCTCCCCACGTCGCGCTGACCCGGTCGCCGGAATAGTCGGAGCCGCGGCTATCGCGGGGAGAGAGCGCGCGCGGCGACGATGCTGCCGTCCCATTCGATGCGCCAGATCGCGCCGTTCGCGATGGGCGCCGGCTGCGTTCCGGTCGCGATACGAACGGCCGACCGCAGCGCCCCGCCGTGGGTGACGAGCAGCACCGGCGCGTCGACGCGGCCAAGGCGCTCTGCCGCGCGACCGATGGCGGCCGTCACGCGCGCCGCGACGGTCTCGGGCGATTCGACGCCGCTGGCCGGCCGCTGCTCTTCGATCCAGGCGCGCCACGCCTCTGGGTGAAGGCGCTCGCACTCGGCGCGCGTCAGGCCCTCGAACACGCCGAACATGCGCTCGCGGAGATCGGCGTCGACGTACGCGACGGCGATGCCCAGCGAGGCGCCGATGATCTGCGCCGTCTCGTGCGCTCGCGCGAGGTCGCTCGAGACGATCGCGGGCACCCCTTCGCCGCGCAGCGCCTCGGCGACGGCGCGGGCCTGCGCGCGCCCGTTGTCGTTGAGAGGAATGTCGGTGTGTCCTTGCCAGCGTCCAGCCAGGTTCCAGTCGGTCTCGCCGTGACGAGTCATGTAGACGAGGCGGCGGGCCATGTACGGAGAAGTGTAGTCGGGATGCAGCGGGGGCGTGGCCGACTCCCGCTCGTCGCGCGGCCGCGGAGCGCTCGACGCGGGCACGAGACTCGAAGCCGCATCCGTCGACGACGCGACCGGCAACGACGCGCTCGACGGGGGAGCCCCGCTCTCGCCCGGCGACGCGAGCTCGGGCGCGACGGTGATGACGACCGCGCTCGAAGCAGAGATCCGGCGCGTGACGGGCTGGTAGCGGGCGCGGCGCGAGTCGCAGGCGCGGGCGCGAGCGAAGCGTGTCCCAAAAGTTGGCCTCCGGGGGCCGCGCTTCTTAGCGTGGCGGCCAATGAGCGAAGCCGGCAGAGGCCTTTCGTCGGCCGTCGCGCTGCCCCTTCCGCGGATGCACGGCCGGCGCATGCTCCTCAAGCTCGCGGCGCGCGGCGGGATGGGCGACGTGTATCTCGCCGCGACGACGGGGATCGAGGGCGCCGAGAGGCCCTGCATCGTCAAGACGGTCCGACGCGATCACATGCACGACGGGTCGTTCCTGGCGCGGTTCCTCGACGAAGCGCGCGTCCAGTCGCAGCTTCAGCACCCGGGGGTGGCTCAGGTCCTCGAGGCGGACACCGACGAGCAAGGCGAGCCTTACACGGCCGTGGAGTACGTCGAGGGACGGTCGCTCAGCGATCTGCGACAACGCGCCATCCAGATGGGCGTGCGGATCGCGTGGGCGGACGCGCTCGCCGTTGCCATCGAAGTGGCGCAGGCGCTCGCGCACGTGCACGACCGAGCCGGGGTCGACGGCTCGCCGCTCGGCATCGTGCACCGCGACCTCTCCCCGCAGAACGTGATGGTGAGCTACGCGGGAGAGGTCAAGCTCATCGACTTCGGCACCGCGCGGGGTCTCAACCGGAAGTGCCGCACCGTCGCCGGCGTGGTCTTCGCCAAGCCCGGCTACGTGGCCCCCGAAGTGGCACGCCAGCAGGTCGGCGACGGGCGCATCGATCTCTTCGCCCTGGGCATCATGCTCTGGGAGCTCTGCGCGGGGCGACGCTTCCTCTCCGGCGACCCCCAGAGGCACCTCGACGAGACCGCGGCGGGCAACGTGCGGGTGCCCGGCGTCGCTGCGGCGTGCGGCGCCCCGCCCGAGCTCGACGCGGTCATCGCGAAGCTGACGAAGGACGACCCGGACGAGCGATTCGAGCGCGCGGGCCTCGCCGCGGCGGACCTCGTGAAGCTCATCGCGTCGGCTCCCGCCGTCGAAGGGCACGAACGCGGCATTCGCCCGCGCATCGTCGCGATGATGCGCAAGCTCTGGCCGCACGAGCCCGCCCGGTCGCGCACCGAGTTCGCGCGGCTCCTGCACGAAGCTCGCGAAGCGCTGGGCGACCACCGCGCGGTCACGCCGGCCGCCGGCCCCGTGAGCGAAGCGATCGCCACGCGGATGGTCCCCACCGACGCCTCCCAGCTCGCGGGGACCTCGTACCGCCTTTGTCGCAAGCTCGGCGAAGGGGCCAGCGGCGCCGTCTTCGAAGCGGAGCACATGGAGCTCGGTCGCAAGCTCGCCGTGAAGATCCTCGGCCCGGAGCACGCCGCGTCGCCCGGCGCCCTCGAGCGCTTCCGGCACGAAGCCCGCACCGTCGCCAACCTCTCGCACCCGAACATCGTGCAGCTCTACGACTTCGGAAAGTCCCTCGACGGACGCGCGTTCCTCGCGATGGAGCTCTGCGCCGGCCAGACACTCGACGCACGGCTCCGAGAGGGCGCGCTCGATTGGCGCGAAGCGGTGCGCATCGCCATCGAGGCGGCCCGGGCGCTCGAGGCGGCCCACGCCGCGGGCCTGGTGCACCGCGACCTCAAGCCGCAGAACTTGATGCTGACGTCGCGGCCCGCGGGCGTTGCCTCGGAGGACATCGCCTGGTCACGCGAGGGCAGCGTCAAGCTGCTCGACTTCGGCATCGCGACCGCGCTCGCCGCCGACGCGCGCCCGGCGACCGAGCGGGAGCGATCGCACCGAGGCTTCGCGATCTTCGGCACGCCCGAGTACATGGCGCCCGAGCAGGTCGCCGGCGACGCGGTCGACGGACGCGCCGACGTCTACGCGCTCGGGTGCGTTCTCTACGAAATGCTGACCGGGCTCGTCGCGTTCGAAGGCACGTCGAGCGTTCTCGTGATGGGCAAGCACCTTCACGAGACGCCGCTGCCGCCGCGCGCGCGCGCCCCCCGACGGTCGATCCCCCGGGCGGTCGAGGCCGTGGTCGTTCGCGCCATGGAAAAGAAGCCGCCGGCGCGCTTTGCGTCGGCGAGCGCGATGCGCGCGGCGCTCGAGGAGGCCCGCGACGCTCCCCTGCGACAGCGGGAGCGCGCCCGGCGAGTCGCGAGCGCGGTCGCCCTGGGGGCCGCTCTCGTGACGGCCGCGGCTGGATCGGCTCGGTGGGCGCGCGCCCACGCCCCGGCGCTCGATCCCTCGCCGATCGCGCTGGCCGCGCCGGCTTCGCCTTCGGCGCCCTCTGCGATCGCTGCAGCGACCGCGCCGGAGCGCCCTCTTCCGAGACTCGCGGTCGCGGCCGGGGTGGCGTCGCCGCCGCCGGCCACGCCGATCTCACTCCGCGACGCTCGGGCGTTCGCGCACGCACGCCCCAGCAGCCCGCGTGCGCTCGACGCGTGGGCTCGGGCCGCGCTCCGCGCCGGCGAGCTTCACGAAGCCTACCGCGCGACGAGCTCGTGGGCGCTTCACGATGGCACCGTCGAGCCCCGGCTGCTCATGGCCGACGTCCTCGACGCGAGCGGGCGACGGCCAGAAGCGGTGGCCCTGCTCACGGAGTGGCTCGAGTCCCACCCCGACGCCACCGACGTACAGGCGGCGTTGACGCGGCTGTCCACTGAGACCATCGCGCGACGCTGAACATCGTAATGCGACGGCATCAGGACGTCGACGGTTGGGACCCGCCAGCCGGGGCTTGCTCTTGCTAGGATCGGCGAATGGCCCCTGCGAACGCCGATCAGGTCACGTGCTGGAACGGCCCCACGGGCGAACGCTGGGCGCGCGAGCAAGCCGCGATCGACCGCGCGTTCGCGGCACTGACGGCGCGCCTCCTGGCGTTCGCCGCGCTGAAGCCCGGAGAGCACGTCCTCGACGTCGGTTGCGGCTGCGGCGTCACGACGCTCGCGGCGGTCGACGCCGTCGGACCCACCGGCGCCGTCCTCGGCATCGACGTCTCGGCCCCGATGCTCGCGCGTGCGCGAGACCGCTCCGCGGGACGTCCGAACATCGCGTACGTCGAGGGAGACGCGTCGACGCGCGTGTTCGAGGCCACCTGCGAGGTCGTTCTCTCTCGCCTGGGGGTGATGTTCTTTCGCGACCCCGTGGCGGCCTTCGCGAACCTTCGCACGGCTCTTGGCCCGGGCGGCCGCGTCGCCTTCCTCTGCTGGCGCCCGGCGGCGGACAACGAATGGGTGCGCCTCCCGTACGACGCCGCGGCGCAGCACCTGCCCGCCGAGCCGGCGGCGGCTCCCGACGAACCCGGCCCGTTCGCCTTTGGCGACCGGGCTCGCGTCGAAGGGATCCTCGCCGGCGCCGGATTTACGAGCGTCGCCGTCACCCCGCTCGACGCGGAGATCGTCCTTTCGGAGGAAGGCCTCGACGCGGCCGTTCAGTTCGTGATGACCGTGGGCCCGACCTCTCACTTGTTCAGGGAGTCCACGGACGACGCGACGGCTCGCGCGCGCCGCGCGCTGCAAGCCGCTCTGCGGCCCCGGCTTCGCGGCGAGCGCCTCACCCTCGCTGGCGCGACATGGCTCGTGCGCGCGCAGACGAACTCGTAGCCGCTCGCGCGCGTCGAGAGGCCGCGCTTCCCGCTGCCGCCGGTCGGGTGATGACGGCGCGAGCGCGCCGCGCCGCGTCCCGGATCTCCTCGGACCTGATCTCTCCGTGCTCGGCCTCGTACGCTGCGACGAACGCTCCGAGCGCTTCCAGGCGACGGTCTTGCTCGAGCTTGAGACGAAGGGCGTCATTGACCCAGGCGCTGACGCTGTCGAAAGTCCCCCGCAAGACGGCCGCCTCGGCGGCCGCGATGAGATCGGCGTCGACCGATGCCGAGAGGCGCTGCTTCGGGATCATACATTCATACTACGCCAGTCTTTCTGGCCTGCGCGACCGCCGCGAAAAACGGCGCCTTCCTCTCAGAGCACGACGATCGCGTCTTCTGAGAGGCGCGCGGGCTCACGGGCAGATACTGTCGGTCGCGGGTGAGAATTGATCGTGGCGACGTGTTCTGGATAGGGCCCGATGACTCGCGAGGGCCGGCCCCGAGCTACTCCCATCCCCACGTGGTGGTCCAAGACGACGTCTTCAACCACTCGCGCATCACGACCGTGGTCGTGTGCGCGCTGACGACGAACTTGCACCGGGCGACCGAGCCCGGGAACGTCCTGCTCGACGAGGGCGAGGGGAACCTTCCCGAGCAGAGCGTCGTGGTCGTGTCGCAGATCGCTTCAGTCGACAAGGCGCGCCTTGGGGAACGGATCGGGTCGCTGTCCGACGCGCGGGTGGAGCAGATCCTGGCGGGGCTGCGGTTCCAGCAGGTGTCCTTCTTCAGGCGGTAGCGCGGGGGACCTTCTCGACGGCCGCGGAAGTGGCCATGAGGATCGCCTCTTCAACCACGGCTTCACGGGCCGGTTCTCCTGATGCTGCGCGACGCCCCCGTCGAGGGCCTCGGCCTCGGCGTTCTTGAGGTGCGTTCGCCGGTACCACGAATGTTCGGATCGCGAACGTCACGTGGCCGACGAAGTCTTTGCTCGGATCCCCCGGCATGTCGTCGGGATCGATCACGCGAGAGAGCGCCTCGGCGAGGAGATCCTTCGTGTCCCAATCCTCCTGCGCGCGACGTCGCGCACGGCTCCACAGCACGCGCATGGCGTCATCCTTCTTGAGCTCCGGCGTCACGAGCTCGCGCAGTCCCTCCCCTTGGCTCATGGCGAGGGGAACCTTACGAGCTTCCCTGTGCGCTCGGGGTCACGGGACACGCGCAGATCGTTCGATCGATCCGTGCACTTGGATCCATCGATCCCCGCGTGTCCCTCCGTCCCGAGCGGGCTTGTATCCATGCAAGTGCGGGGATCGATCCATCGATCCCCGCACTTCCATCGGCGCCACGCGCTTGTCCCTCGATCCAAGTCCGCACTTGGATCCATCGATCCCCGCGTGTCTCTCCATGGAAGTGCGCGTATCCCTCCAACCAAGTCCGCGTGTCCCTGTCGTCCAAGCGGGGATCGATGGACCGATCCCCGCGTATCCCTCCATGCAAGTGCGCGCATCCCTCCTCGCCACGCGCTTGTCCCTCGATCCAAGTGCGCTTGTCCCTCGATCCAAGTGTCCTTGTCCGTCGATCGAGCCCCGCCGTTCGCCCGATCGATCGGGGCCCTGCGCACCTTGTCCCACCTCTTTTTTCTCCAGATCGACCTCGTCGCCGGGCAATACCAGGTGAGACGTCGGCGCGCGGCATGGCGCTTCGCGGCGGCGCCTCGTCACCATCAACGAAACACCGAAAACGAGCACCCCATGAGCAACACACCCAAGAACAACCGCACCCAGCAGACGGCCGCCGATCAACACTCAACGTGGTCGGCATTCCAGCGCGACGGGAACTGGTTGGGCGTCGGATGGGCACTATGCATGTGCGCGGCGTAAAGCGGATCTCGGTCCACGATGAGGTGACGGTAGCCTCGGAGAGGCCCCGCCACGGCATCGGTGAGATTGCGAGCGATCTGCGCCATCCAGGTCCCATCGGCGTGGGAAGTGACGCCGGCAACGTGAACGCGTCGGGTCTTGAGGTCGATGACGAACAGCACCAGGTAGCGCACCAGGCCGCCGCTTGTGAGCACCTCGACGCTGAAAAAGTCCGCGGCCGCGATGGCCCACCAGTGCGCCTTGAGGAACGTTTTCCACGGCATCGTCCGCCCTCGGAACGGAGGCGGTTCGATGCCGTGCTCCTTGAGGATGCGCTGCATCCGGGATGCATCCGGGACAAGCGGCGTTCGGCGTCGACTTGGTTTTTTGCGGTCCGCCCGCTAGAGTCCGCGCGCCTTTTCGTATGGAGACGGTCGACCTCGCTGCGCCGCTCGTGCTCGACAGGCGGCGCTACACCACCATCCTCCGGCTCGCGCTGCCCACGGTCGTCGCGATGCTCTCGCAGAGCGTCGTCAACGAGATCGACGTCGTCTTCTTCTCGCACCTCCCCTGCCCCGAGTCGTCGAACGGGCAGGCGGCGCTCCTCCCCTCGCTGATCCTCTTGTGGCTCTTCGGAGGCAGCCTCAGCGCCCTCAGCGTGGGCACCCAGGCCATTGTCGCGCGTCGCTACGCCGAGGGCGACCGCCTCGCCGCCGGCACCGCGCTCACGAACGCCGCGTTCTTCTGCCTCACGGCCGGCGCCGCGTTCTCCGTGATCGGCATCCTGTGTCTCCCGTGGCTCGTCAAGACCATGATCGGGGTGCCCGAAGTACAGGCGGTCGCGCTCGACTACACGCGCTGGCGCCTCCTCGGGGTCATCTCGATGTCGGCGACCATGGCCATCAAGGCGTTCTTCGACGGCCTCGGCAAGACGCACGTGCACCTCGTCGCGGCGCTCATCATGAACGTCGCCAACGTCTTTCTTTGCTGGATGTTCATCTTCGGCCATCTCGGCGCGCCGCGAATGGGCGCGCCCGGCGCGGGGCTGAGCGCGTTCATCGCGACCTGGATCGGCCTGGCGATCATGATCGTCTACGCGGCGATGCTGCGAACCGAGTACCAGCCCCTCCGCTTGCAGAACCTCTCTCGCAAGCTGACGGCGGCGATCCTCAAGCTCTCGGTCCCTGCCGCCGCGGCGACGGTGATCATGATGCTCGGCTTCGGCCTCTTCGCGCGAACCGCCGGTCAGCTCGACGCGCGCGCGGTCGGCGCGGTCGGCGCGGTCGGCGCGGTCGCGGGCAAATGCGGCGGCGTCGAAGCCGTCAACAGCGCCGCCAACACGGACATCGTCGAGACGCTCAAGCTCACGTTCACCGCGTGCATCGCCTTCGGAACCGCGACGGCCACCCTCATCGGCCAATCGCTCGGCCGGCGCCGGCCCGACGAAGCACAGAAGTGGGGGTGGGCGAGCGTCCGCCTCGGCTTCGTGCTGTTCGGGGTCGTCGGCCTCTGCGAGGGCGTCCTCTTCACCGAGCAGGTCGTCGGCTTCCTCTCGAACTCGCCCGCCGTCCGCGCGGCCGCCATGTTCCCGATGCGGATCATGGGCGTCGTCACTCCGATCATCGCGATCGCCCTCATCTTGAGCGAGGGCCTCTTCGGCGCGGGGAGCACGCGCTTCGTGGCCATCGCCCAGCTCGTTCTCGTCTTCGGCTGGCTCGTCCCGGGCGCGTACGTCTTCGGCGTCGTTCTGCACCAGTCGCTGAACGGCATCTGGATCGCGGCGTTCGGCTACTCGGTCCTAGCGGCCATAGTCATGAGCATAAAATTCGCCGGCGGAAGCTGGAAAAAGATCGCCCTCTGAATCACTCGCCCTTCACGATCTTCAGAGAGAGAGATTGGCCGCAGAGGGCGCAGAGGGCGCACAGCAGAGATGGGGTCGAAGGCTCGCGACCTGCACACTCGGCGCAATTCACTTCGAAAGTAGACGCGCGTAGAGCCAACGACGGCTAGGCGGAACGGGTGTGGCTCGGCGCTCGCCGCGCGGAGGCGTACTTCCCGTACGCCGAGCACGGCGAGCGTCGAGACGCGCCCGTTCCGCGACGCCGTCGCTGGCTCTACTTGCCGCCAGCGTCGGCTGTGGGACAGGGACCGAAGTCGGGGTTGCAGCCGATGTCGACGCCAGCGTCGTCGGTCCCGTCGTCGGGGGTCGCGCCGGCTGCGGCGCCCGCGGGCGTCGGCATCTGACCGCCGGGGTACTTTGCGCGATCTTCGGCCGAGCACGGCTGCGGGTTCGTGGGGTCTTCCTGCACGCACTCCATCATCCACGCGTCGCGCGGCGGAGCGCCCTCTTTCTCGGCCTTCGCATGCGCCGCCGCCACGTCGCCGGCGACAGCGACGTTGCTGTACCAGGGTACGTAACTCACCAGGATGAGGCCGATCGTCAGGATCCCGATGAACGGCATGACGACTTTGTACAGACTCGAGATCGGCCGGTTGAAGCGGAAGCTCGAGATGAACAGGTTCAGCCCGAGAGGCGGCATGCAGTACGCGATCTCGAGGTTCAGGAGGAAGATCATCGCCAGCTGGAAGGGCGACATCTTCTCGTCGGGGTGCCGCATGCCGAGATCGGCCACGAAGGGGACGATGAGCGGCACGGCGACCAAGATGGCGCTGAAGCCCTCCATCAACATGCCGAGCATGAGGAGGAAGAGGTTCATCACGATCAGGAACTGCCACTTGTGCTCGATCCCGATCTGCAACATGAACCCGAGGACCTTCGTCGGGACGTGCTGGTCGACGACGTAGTTCATCAGGGCGTTGGCCATCGCGAGGATCAAGATGATCGCTCCCGCGAGGCTCATCGACGCCTTCACGATGCGGACGAGGTCCTTCTTCCAGTCGAGATCGCGGTAGACGAGGAACTCGATGACGACGACGTAGAAGGCCACGATGCCGGCGGCCTCGTCGAAGCTCGACGCCACGCCGGAACCCAGGCAGACGATGAGGAGCACCGGGATCCCGAGCTCCCACTTCATCTCCCACAGCGCCTTGACCATCGGCCGCAGCTGCGGGGGGTCGCGATCGATGTTCTGTCGCGACCCGACGAACGCCGCGTAGACGCTGAGGAGCACGATGACGAGGACGCCGGGGACGATGACGGCCTTGAACAGCTCGAGGAAGTCGACGTGCGCGACGAGCGCGTAGACGAGGAGCGGGATCGAGCCCGGGAGCAGGAGCCCGACCGAGCCGCCCGTGGTCACCACGCCGAGCGCGAACGAGTCCGGGTACCGCTGCTTGCGGAGCGCCGGATAGAGCAGGCCGCCGATCGCGATGATGGTGACGCCGCTGCCGCCGGTGAGAACGGTGAAGACGGCGCTGGCGATGATGCAGACGATCGCCAGGCCGCCCGGCATCCAGCCGAGCACGGTGCGCGCCGTGTTGACGAGCCGGTTCGGCGTCTTCGCTTCGGCGAGCACGTAGCCGACGAACGTGAAGAGCGGGATCGTGACGAGGACCGGGTTGTCGGCGAAGCGCTCGTCGAGCACCGTCGGCGCGATGAAGCGAAGGTGGTGGTACGCCGCATCCGGGTGCAGCATCCACAGGATCTCGGCCGACCCGCCCATGACGCTGAAGAGCGGCATGCCGGCGAGCGCGAGGAGAACGACCAGCGCCGCGACGACGCTCGCGAAAGCGCCGAGGCTGCCCACGCCGAGCCCGGCGAGGCTCAGGCCGACCTTGGCGCCCGTGGAGAGGGGCGCGTCTCGCTCCGGTGCCGCGCTCATGTCGCGAGCCCCTTCGCCGCCTCTTCGTCACGCTCTTTCGCGTGGACCAGAGCCTCTTCGTCGAGCTCGGAGCTCATGTTGTGCCCGATGCTGCCCGAGATGAGGAGCACGATGCGAAGCAGGAACTTGAGGGCGATGATCGCGAACCCGAAGGGAAAGATGAAGTCGAGCTCTCGAACGAGGAGGCCGCGCGACTCACCGCCGCTGCCCGGGACTTCGACCGCCGGAATGTGCGTCGCGTCCGGCACGCTGGCATCCACGTGCTGCGCGTCGACGGCGGACTTGTCGTAGTGGCTGCCCCAGTCGGCACCGTCGAGCCAGGAATTCCAATCGGCGGCCGTCATCCACTTGTCGTACGGCGTGCCGGCGATCACGTGAGGCAGGGTCCGAAGGTCGAGCGACGCCTGACGGCCGAGGACGAAGAAGTCCGCCGCCGTCTCTTTCCCCACGACCGCGAGCTTCTCGCCCACGGGCGTGTCGCACTCCTTCGTGGAGTCGGTCGGGCAGGGCTGGTTCGCGTTGACCTGATAGGCCGCGATCGCGATGTAGTCGACGAACCCGCAGACCGCGACGCCGCAGACCACGGCGGCCCCGAGCCACCCGAGGATGGCGGTCGGCAAGCGGAGCTTCGACGGGATGTAGCGGAGCAGCACGTCGACGTGAATGTGCTTGCCGCTCGACGACGCCATCGAGGCGCCGAGGAACGCGACCCAGAACGTGAGCCGCGTCGCGAGCCCACGAAGCCCGCCGATCAGCATCAGGACCGAGGCGTTCTGGAGCCAGTTGAGTAGGTTGGAAGACCACGTCACGCCGACGTTCACCCAGAACGCGCCCGAGATGACGCCCACGAGCATGCTCGCGGTGACGACGATCCGGTGCACGGTCGGGGTGCGACGCCGGGACGCCAGGTGCGCGGCGGCCCCGAACACGGCGGTCGAGACCATCGACCGACAGAGCAAGCCGGCCGCACTCTGGCCGGGGACGAAGCTCGTGGCGAACCCTCTGAGGAACACCCAGAGGGTCAGGCATGCGATCTCGGCGACGAGGACCCCCGTGCACACGCGCGCTTCGAGCCTCTGCCAGGCTGCGTCGAAGCGCAGGAAGGGTTCGCCCCAACCGGTCGCACCGGGGGCCGCCTGATCGTCGGCTTGCATTGCGAGTCGCTATATACGAGACGAGGCCGTCACTGAGCCAGCGGATTTCCAGCGAGTTGCACGACCTTGTCGAAGATCGCCGGGGTGAAGACGGAGCCACGAAGGTCTTTCGCGACCTTCACGAACACCTGCCGCCACTCCTGCCGCTCCGGCTCGGTGAGCTCGTACGAGTGCTTCGACTGCTTCAGGCGGGCGAAGGCCTGCGCGTCGATGTTGCGGATCGTCTTGGTGAGGCGATCCGAGGACTCGGCGCCGCGCCTCAGCATCACTTCCTTCAGCTTCGGTGGCAGCGACGCGAGGCGCGCCGACGAGGCGATGAAGCCGCCGATGACTAAGACGAGCGTCTCGGTGTTGACGTCGGTGATGCGCGAAGCCCACTGGAGCTGTTCGGCTCCGAGCGACGGAGCGGCGAGGACGTTGATCGCGTTGCCGGCCAGCGCGGGGAGCACTTCGTTGATCGAGAGCTGCTTCGGCGTGATGCCGCCGATGGCCGCGTATAACTTCGGCGTGATCGGGTCACCCTGGTAGAAGAAGACGCCCTTGCCGCGGAGGTCCGACGGGTGGTGGATCTCGAAACCGACGCTCATGTTCTTGACAGCGCCCACGTCGCTCCAACCGAGGACGGTGAAGCCCTTCCCCTCGAACTGGTGGGCGAACTCGTCCTTCATCGCGTCGCGCGCGGCGTCGAGCTTCGCCCACGTGGTGAAGAGGCCCGGAATCTGGAACGTGAGGATGTCGGTAACGCCCGTCTGGGCGAGGCCGACCGCCGTCACGGCGGCCGCGTCGAGCTGACCCGAGCGGATCTTCTGGACCATCAGGTTCTCGTCCCCCGCCTGGCCGTTCCACTGGAAGTCGAGCACGAGCTCGCCGCTCGTGTCGTCGGACACGTCCTTGGTGAGTCGCTTGAACTCCTTGCCCCAGGCCGAGTCCTGCGGAGCGATCGTGCCGATCTTCAGTGTGGTGGTGGCGCCAGCGACATCGGCGACGCCGGTCACGAGCGCCGCGGCGGCGAACATCGTCACGAACTTGCGGAACATTCTTCTACCTCCAAGGGGGATGCCTGACACTTGGACGGGGCAGGCGGTCGCTTATTGATGAAATTCTCGAAAGCGCCTGGATCTCACCGGTTCGAGTTGACGGGCTTCGCCATCGCGGTCGGCTTGTGAGGGTGTTCGGGCTTCGCCGGCTTGACCGGTTTCGTGTCGGCGGGGGGCGGCGGCTCGGGAGGGGTGACCGGCGGCGAGGCAGGCGCAGGTGCGGGGGCCGGGGCCGACTCCGGCGCGCTCGATGACCCGCCAGCGAGGTCGATTCCGCACTGATCCTTGGCGCGGTGCTTCCCGAGCCAGCGCTTCGCCTGGCGCTTCGCGACGGCGTTGACGAGCCGCTGATCGGGGTCCGGGTCCTGCGCCTGGAGGACCTTGTTCAGCATCGTCTGATAGAGCGCGGCGTCGCCCTTGGCGCAGGCGTAACGCGTCGCGTAGTAGAACGGCACGAGGAGCGACTTGCCTTGCGTCTTCTCGGAGGCGATGTCGAGGAGCTTCTTGGCGTCTTCGAGCTCGGGGCCGTTGGTGCGTGCGTGGTACGCGGCCAGCGCGAGGGAGCCCGTGTAGTGCTCGGCCGACGGATCGAGCGCGACCGAGCGCTCGATGAGGGATACGGCCACGTAGAGCTCCGCGACGAACCCGGGGCCCTCTTCGTCGTCTCCCGCCATGAGACCCGCTCGCGAAAGCCAGGCCACGCCCGTCCACAGGAGGTTCGGAGCGTCGTCTTTGCCGGTGAAGTTCTTCTTCAACCACTCGTCGAGCGTTTGCTGGCTGCCGCGCGCCTTCTGGAACCCGTCGTCGGTCTGAGCGAGGAGCTGGAGGCCGTAGAAGACGGCGCGGTCGTACGCCATGCGCGCGCGCTTCCTGTTGTAGTCGGCGAGCTCGTCGTTGCCGGCGTCCTGCGCGACTTGCATGTCGTCTTCGCAGAAGCCCGACGCGTAAGCGGCCCACGTCTTCGCGAGGAGGAAGAGGGCGTCGGGGTTGTCGGGCGAGAGCGAATGCATCCCCTCGAACTGGGCGAGCCCCGCCATGGCTGCGACGCGGCCGACTTCGTAGTCGCCAATCGTGTCTGCGGCGCTTGCGGCGTATCGAGTGGATTGAATCTGCCCGTCGACCAGCACTTTCTTGATGCAGCCCGACGATCCGAGTCCGAGCGCCATCGTGAGCGAAAGGATGAGCAGGTGCGAGCGCATGGCGACACGAGTGGTAGGTGAACCGGACGGCCAGGTCAACGAGTGCCGTGATCGGTTGAAGATTCGAGACCCCCGGGGGGCACCGGTTTCAACTTTCCGCCGTCAACGCCCTGGCGCCCTCAGTTGCCCTCAGTTAATGAGTGGCGCGGGCGGCCATGACGATCGTGCACGCGCTGCGCACGCGGACCGAGGGGTCGGCGTCGGACAGGAGGGTTGCCGCGCGGGCCGAGACCCCGAGGCTCGCGAGCGCGGTGGCCGCGCCGCGCCGGTCTTCGGCAGCGGAAGCCGTCAAGTCGGCCTCGATCCACGACTGCACGCGGCGGTCGCCCGCCGCGGCCAGGGCGAAGCGCGCCCGCGACGCGACCGCCGAGCCGGGCTGCGCGAGCCCCTCGAGGGCGGCAATGGCGGTCGCGTCCGGTGCGCTCGCTCCGGGCCCGTGCAGCAAACGAGACAGCCGCGACAGCGCGCCGACACGCACCTCGAGATCGTCGTCTGACGACGCGGTTCGAACGGCTTCGCGAAGGTCGGTCCGGTCGAGGGGCGCCTCGGCGAGCGCCTGAAGGCGCGTCGCGCGGGACCCGGTGGCGATCGCGCGAGCCAGCTGCCCGGCGGCGGCGTCGAGCACCTCACCGGCGCCTTCACGCCCGCCGTTGCCGTTGCCGTGCCGAAGCACTGCGGCGGCGGCTTCGATCGCACCCGGACCGTGACCCGACGCGACGAGCACACGAAGCGCTTCGCGTCCGCCCGCATCCCAGAGCGCGGGGCTCGCCCAGGCGAGCGCGATGTCCTCGCGCAGGCCATCGTCGCCGGTCGTCCACAAATCACGCAGCGCGTTCACGGCGCCATCGCCTCCGGACGCTGGCAGCTCCGCGATCGCGCGCACGGCCTCGGTTCGCACGATGGGCTCGGGATCGAGGCGCGCCGCGTCGGCGAGGAGGCCGAGGTCGGCGGCGTCGGCGGCGTCTCGAGCGGCGCGCGCGGCTTGCCTGCGGACGGCGGGAGAGTCGTCGGCGAGCGCCCGAAGACGCGCTTCGCGATCGTCACGACGGACGAGCCCACGAGCGCCCACCGCGCGCCATCGCGCGTCGGCATCCTCGGCGTACGTACGCGCATCGCCGAGCGACAGGCCACGGCCCGCAATGCGCGCGAGCGCCGCGTCGGCCCCGGCCGCATCGTGCACCCGCATTCGATCGGCAAGCGCGGCGTCGAGTTCGTGGGCGCATGGAAGGGCGTCGCGAATGCGATCGGAGGCGTCGGCGGGAGCCGCCGAGACCAGCTCGCGGCGGACGACCGCCTCGGCGATGGCGGCGGCCTCGCCGTTCGAGAGCGTGCCCGCGCCCTCGCGCGCAGCGATCGCCGCGTGAAGCCCCGAGCGATCGCCGACCTGGGCCGCGTGAAGTGCGGGCGAGCCCCCGCACGCGGACGACGCGACGACCGACGCGACTACGGCCGCGAACCCGCCCACGAAGACCGCTCGTCTCCACGCCGCCGGCGATCGCGAACCGTTCGTGCGAGCGGCCGACATGATCGCGACGGCGTAGCTCGATTTCGGGTCGCATGCTAGCCGCATCCCCGCAGTGAGCGCCGGCACCGACGTCGTCGTCAACCGCACGGCGAGCCGGCTCCGAGCAGACAACGGGCTCCGGCGCGTGGTCGTGGCGGCAGCCGAGGCGGCCCAGGCGAGAGTTCACGAGACGAGCGATCTCGACGACCTCGAACGGGTCGCGCGCGCGATTGCCTCGCGAGGGAGCGACGCGGTCGTTCTCGCGGGCGGCGACGGCTCGCACATGGCGGGTCTCAGCGCGCTCGCACGCGCGTACGCGGACGCGGACGCTCGGGTACCGGGCGTGCCGGGCGTGCCGCGCGGCGTGCTCCCGCGCATCGCGCTCGCGCCCGGCGGAACGGTGTGCACCGTCGCGCGCAATCTCGGCATGAAGGGGGGCGCGAGCGCGTGGGCGGAGCGCGTCGTCCGCGCCGCGTGCGACGGCACGGCCCGCACCGTTCGCCGGCCGACGCTTCGCGTCCGCGACGATCGCGGCGGCGACCGCATCGGCTTCATCTTCGGCGCGGGTCTCGTCGTGCGCTTCTTCGACGCGTACTACGCGGCGCCGCGCCAAGGACGCCGCGCGGCGGCGCGACTCGTCGCGCGGATCTTCGCCGGCTCGTTCACCGGCGGACAGCTCGCGCGCGGCGTCCTCGAGCCGGCGCGGTGTTCGCTCCGGGTCGACGGCGAAGTGCACGCGGCGCGAGCATGGAGCCTCGTGCTGGCGAGCGTCGTGCGCGACGTGGGCCTTCACATGCTCGTGCCTTACCGGGCGGGCGAGGAGCTCGAGCGCTTTCACCTCGTGGCGAGCGGTCTCTCTGCGCGCGCGCTCGCGAAGCAGCTTCCGCGAGCGCTCATCGGGCGACCCCTCGACGGCGAGCCCCGCGTCGATTCGCTCGCGCAGTCGCTCGCCGTCGAGTTCGAGGGCGCTGACGGCGCTTACGTGCTCGACGGCGACGCCTTTCGCGCGAGGGCCGTGACGGTGGAGGCCGGCCCGGTCCTCTCCCTCGTGGAGGTCTGAGGGTCCCCAGAACGGCCTTGGCGTCTGCGATTCCCGATCGGCTGACGCTCGAGAGCGAGAGATTGGCCGCAGAGGCGCTGAGGGCGCAGAGCAGCGAGGAGAAGGGCGAAACCTTGCCGCGCTCGCTCCGCCGCGGTTCCTTTTCGCGCTGCGGGCTCTGCGGTCCGTTCTTGCCAAACACCCGGACCAGCGCACCGAACCATTCTCGTCACTGCTCTGCGCCCTCTGCCCCTCGGCGGCCCATCTCTCGCTCCGTCGAGATGAGCGGCATTGCTTTAATTCCAGCGCGCGGGAGCGAACGCGGACGCGGACGCAGGATGGGGCGCCGGTGCGGGCGCGGGCGCAGGCGCGGATGCCGGCGCGGAGCCCGGCGGGGACGCGCTGTCGGTGGGGCACGGGGGTGGCGGACCCGGACGGTTGATGTCGACGACGCCGCACCCGGCAGCGCCCGCGAGACACATGACGAGTGCGAGCGCCGACGCCGGCGCGCACGCGAGCGTGGACGTCTTGGCTCCTGCTCCGGCTGCCGCTCTCCCCGTCATGCGGCCTTCTCGATAGCGCCTCGGGCGTCGAGGCGCACCACCACGTCGGCGATCTCCATCGGCTCGGGGCGATGGGTCACGAGGAGAACCGTCCGCTTCCCGCGAAGACGGGCGATGGCCGCGAGGACACGGCGCTGCGACTCGGCGTCGAGCCCGCTCGTCGGTTCGTCGAGCAAGAGCACCGGCTGCTCGGTCGCGATCGCGCGCGCCAGCGCGATCCACTGGCGCTCACCTCCCGACACGGCTCGGCCCCCCGCACCCAGGCGACCGTCCCCCAGCGCCGAGACGAGGTGGCCGGCTCCCAGGCCGTCGAGCGTGCGTCGGGCATCGGCGGCCGGCGCGCCCAGCGTGACGTTGGCCGCGAGGCTGTCGGCGAGCAGCGGGGCATCCTGGGGCACCCACACGAAGGGGCGTGACGAGGGGCCCGCCGGCGCGTCGCGAAGGGACACGCCGCCGAAGAGCACGTCGCCCCCCGCCGCGCGGTCCAGACCGAGCAGCGTGCGTAGCAGCGTCGTCTTGCCGATGCCCGTCGGCCCGGCCAGAACGACGATCGACCCCGCTTCGACGCGAAGCGTGAGCGACTCGCCGCCCCCGCGGGCAAGACGAAGCCCACGGAGCTCGAGCCCTGCCAAGGGCCAGGGCGCCGGCGCGGCCGGGCGCTCGAGGGACGCGGGCCGGAGCAAAGCGCCGGACACGTCGCTCGCGGACGCGCCTGCGACCGGGAGGCCGCCTTCGATCGAACCCGAGCTCGCGCTCGTGGCGCCGCCGATCACCTCGTCGAGCCCTTCGAACGCGCCCTGCGCCCGCGCGAGCGAGAGGCGCGCCTCGGCGATCTCGCGAAGGGGTCGATAGGCGAGGAAGAAGACGAGAGCGAACAGGAAGAGGGTCTTGCCGTCGGGCGCCGCGCCGAGCCAGCCGCGTCGCGTGGCGGCGATGGCGACGACCAGGGCCGCGGCTCCGAGCACCTCGTTCGCGCCGCTCAGCAGGGCCGCGCGCGCCTGAAGTCGCGCCGCGCTGCCTGCGATCGCGTCGCCCAGGCGCCGCACCATCCGGCGAACGTTCGCTTCGGCGCCGTACGTCACCCAAAGGTCAGCGTGACGCACCGCTTCATCAGCGGCCTCGAGAAGCTCCTCGCGTTCCCAGCCTGCGCGGCGGGTCGCGCTGCGGTAACCGCCCCGGATCCGCCCCAGAACCCAGCCGAACGCCGCAAGAACGAGCGCCGCAACGAGCGCCATGCGCCCCGAGAGCACCACAAGGAGCGCAGCAATCGGCACGAGCTGCGCCACAGCACGCGCACCGCCAAGCAAACCTTGCTCAAGCCCCGCTTCGACTTCACGGACGCGCTCGGTGAGCGCCGCCACAGCCTGAGCCGTGCCACCGACACTGGACCCATGATCGCCATGTCGCGGGCAGTGCAAGCGGTGAACGGTCAGGAGGGCATCGAGGAGCTCGAGCCGAAGCTCGCTGCCCACCTCTCCCGCCACCCGGGCTTGAACGAACCCCGCGTACGCCCCGGCCGCTCCCTTGACGAGGACGACCGCAAGACCCACGGCCGAGAGGAAAAGTGCACGGTCGGCCGACAAACCGTCGCCGATCGGCGCGCCCGAGAGATCGAACGATGGTGGCCGCGCACCCAATACATTCGAGAGGTGCGCCATGCCTTGTGTCATCGAGAGGGCAACGGCCCCAGCGACCAGCGCCACGAGGGCGTGGCCGATGGCGTGCATCGCAGAGGCGAGAGCGAACGCCACGAGGCGCGGGACGCCGTGAAAAACCCGCCCTAACCTTTCTACGTAGAACCTCGCGACCGATCTCGACATGGCGTCTCATCCATAACCCGTTGAGGGATCGTCGCCGAGCCGGCCATCGTACCTTGCGTACTTGCGTCGGCAGACCCGCTCCGCAAACTCGATGCCCCGGACAGGACGCCCCTCCCCCCCTGCACACAGCCCGCGCGACGCACGCACGGGCGGCGTCGTGGCCGGTCGTGGGAGCACTCCCGACGCGCGGCCGGCGAAGAAGTTGCGGGGTACGAGAGGTGCATCGACCGAGGAGGGAACGTCGGCGTCGGCAAGTCGAGACCTTGCCGCACCGAGTCGATCGAAGCGTTCCAATCCACCCGCCCACCCGCTCGAAAGCGAGGGAGCACTGGTCATGAGCAAGAGCAAGAGCAGCGCTGCAACGGTCGCCGGCCATGAACGAGGCCGCGTCAACGCGCCGCTCCATCCTGTCGCGACTGCCAAGTCGGCGCGAGGTGCGCACGGAAAGCGCGACAAGCGCGAAGATCGCGAACCGCAGCCGGTCGACGCGCGCCGAGACGACGACTTCGAGCGCGACGCGCCCGCCGTCGGGCCGGGCGCGCAGAGCGGCGACATCGAGCTGATCGAAGACGAGTTCGATCTCGAGACGGCGCCCGCCGAGGGCGGAGCCGAGCGCGGCTCGACCCTCTCGCCGCGCAAGGCGCCGACCGACAAGGAGATCGAAGAGGGCGGCGGCGACTCGATGCTCGCCCGTTACTTCCGCGAGATGGCCACGCACCCGGTGATGGGCCCGGAAGAAGAGCTCCAGACCGCGATCGGCGTCGAAGACGCCGAGGTCGAGCAATGGGCCGCCATCCTGAGCTACCACGCCGCCGGCGACAGCGCGCTCGACGCCCTCGAGAAAGATCTGCCCACGGGCGACGAGGCCCTTGCGCTTCCGCAGCTCGAAGAGCTGCGGAAGGCGCTGCGAACGTTCCGCAAGCAACACAACAAGCTGACGCGCGAGCAAGACAAGAGGTACCGCGCCCACTGCGTCTCGCTCGGGAAGGCGATCCGCCTCGCCGACAGCGACCGCCTGTGGATCGCGCACGCCGAAGAGGCGGCGCGACGGCTCGGCGTGGCGCCCGACGAGGCGCAGCAAGAGGCCGACCTCGACGAGGCCGAAGAAAGCGACGCGACGGCGGCGCGGGGCGCGCCCCACCTTCTCGCGACCGCGAGCTTCAAGAAATACGTCGAGAAGATGACGGCGGCGGCCGCGCACTCGCGCGTCGTGAAGAACAAATTCGTGAAGGCGAACTTGCGCCTCGTCGTCTCGATCGCGCGCCGGTACAACCGCGGACGCCTCCCCCTCATCGACCTCATTCAAGAGGGCAACATCGGCCTGATGAAGGCGGTCGAGCGCTTCGACCACACGCGCGGGTATCGCTTCTCCACCTACGCGTCGTGGTGGATCCGTCACGCGATCAGCCGCGCGCTCGCCGACAAGGGCCGCGCGGTGCGGATCCCGGTGCACATGCTCGACACCCACAACCGCATCCAGCGCGCGACGCAGGCGGTGCTGGCGCGAACCGGCCGTGACCCCACGCTCGGCGAGCTGGAACACGAGACCGGGATTCCCCAGGAGAAGCTCGACAAGGTCAAGGGCTCGTGGGCCGAGACGCCGTTCTCGCTCGACCGCCCGGTGGGCGACGAAGACGGCCGGAAGTTCATCGACTTCCTGCAAGACGACGGCGCGCTCTCGCCCTACGACTCGCTCGCGAACCACAAGTGGAACTCGGAGGTCCGCCGCCTGCTGACGACGCTGACGCCGATCGAGTCGCGCATCATCCGCTGGCGCTTCGGCCTCGACGACGAAGACGAGCTCACGCTCAAGGAGATCGGCGACAAGTACAACCTCTCGCGCGAACGGATCCGCCAGCTCCAGGAGCAAGCCCTGGGCAAAATCCGCAAGCACATGCGCGACTAGCCCGGAGAAACCGCAAGGCGCCAAAACGCCAAGATTGGGGTTTTGCGCACACGGCGGGCGCGTGCGGGAGGTTCGACAGGCACCTCGCCGGCCCGATCGGGTCGCTCTCCTCCAGCCGAATCTTCGCGCCTCTGCGCCTTTGCGGTGTCCCGGGTCAACCGTGCTGGGTCCAGCGCGCGATGAGATCGACGAGGCGGTCGGCGGCGTGGCGCGCGCCGTCTTGCTTGCCGCCCACGTGGTTGAAGAACAGCGAGAAGGCGACGGGGCCGCGGCCCCCGTCGCGGAGGACGTATCCGCTGAGGGCGATGACGTCGTCGAGGGTCCCGGTCTTCGCGCGGACGCGGCGCTTCGTGAGCTCGCCGCGAAAGCGCTTGCGAAGCGTGCCGTCGACGCCGCCGACCGAGAGCTGGGCGACGTACTCGGGCTGGACGTCGGCCGAGTGCCAGGCCCAGCGCAGCAGGCGCACCGTGCTCGACGCGGTCACGCGGTCGGCGTCGAAGAGACCCGAGCCGTTCTTGAGGACGACGCCGGGGTCGCTCGCTCCGATGCGATCGAGCCACTCGGCGACGAGCTGCGTCGAGTCGGCGCTCTTGGCCGGGCGCGCTTTTCCCTCGCCCGCCAGGCTCCGGAAGATCATCTCGGCGTAGAAGTTGTCGCTCTGCTTGCCGAGTGAATAGAGGAGCGACGAGAGCGGCTCCGACAGGTGCTTGGCGAGCACGTGGCCCCGCGCCTCGCCGAGCTTCACGCCGTGCGCGACCTTGATGCCCGCCTTGTCGAGCAGCGCTTGCAAGGCGTACCCCGCGAGCAAGCGAGGGTCTTCGACGCGACGGGTGTAACGCACGAGGCGCGAGTCGGCCGAGATGGCCCCGCTGACGTGCGCGGCGAGGCGCGCGCCGTTGGCCGAGAGCGCGAGCTCGACGGTGTCGGCCCCTCCCGACGCCGCGGTCCGGATCGTCCCGTCGACATCGACGAAGCCCGGCGGATCGAACTCCACGCGCGCGGTGCCGCCCCCGGCAGGCCGCACCGTCAGGGTGACGCAGTTCTCGTCGAGCGCCACGGCGCTGATGGGCGCCCGGAACGACGCCCACTCGTTCGGTTGCTGCTCGAAGGCGACCGGGGTCGTCTGGTCGTCGTAGAAGGTCTGATCGACGGCGATGTCTCCGTCGACGCGGGTGACGCCGTAGGCCTTCAGCTCCTGCACGAGGGCCCACAGGTCTTCGGTGGCCAGCGACGGATCGCCGTAGCCGCGCAGGGCGAGCCCGCCCACGGCCTCGCCGTCGAGCCGGCCGGAGAGCGTGGTCTCGTAGCGGTGCTCGCCGTGGAGCGTCGCGAGCGCCGCGCCCGCCGTATAAAGTTTGGCATTCGACGCGGGGTTGAGTGCAAGGTGCTCGTTGACCGCCGCCAGCATGCGCCCCGAATCGACGTCGAGGATCGCGATCCCCACGCTCGCTCCCGAGAGCACGCGGTCGGACGCGATCGCACGGGCCGCTGCGTCGAGCTCGGGGACCGTGTCGCTGGCCGGCGCGGCGGTCGAGGGCGCGGCCGGCCCGGGGGCCACGTCGGGCGCGAAGAGAGCGACGGCGCACGCGAGCGCGAACGCGAACGCGAACGGATTGGCTGTGCGACGCATGAAGAGAACTGCGGCGAGGACCGCCGACGCCCTCTCTAGACTGCGCCGGGCTGGGTGGGAAGGGCTCCTCGTGGCCGCGTCGGTGGCCGCCTGCGGGCGCGGGCCGCACGCGGACCGCCAGGCCGGCGCGTCCGACGAGCCCCTCGAGGTCCTCGTCGCCAGCGATCCGGAGACCCTCGACCCCCGCTACGTGACCGACGCCGTCGGGATGCGAACGACCCGCCTCGTGCACGCGGGGCTCGTGCGGCTCGATCCCGACACCCTCGCTCCCCTGCCGTACCTCGCGCGCGGCTGGCGGTGGATCGACCCGTCGACCCTCGAGCTCGAGCTCCGCGACGACGTTCGATTTCATTCGGGCGCGCCGCTTCGCGCGCGCGACGTGGTGGCGACGCTGCGAGCGTTCGCGTCCCCTGCGGTGGGATCGCGGCACGCGAGCGTCGTCGAGGCCATCGCGGACGCGACCGAGCAGGGCGACCACGCGGTCGTCGTGCGGCTCGCCCGCCCGCACGCGACGCTGCTCACCGATCTCGAGCTCCCGATCCTGCGCGCGGACCAGGCCTTCTCGCCGCCGTCTCCCGACGGGGCGCTCGACGGCCTGGGGCCCTACGTGATCGAGAGCGCGTCGCCGGGCGAAGTGCGCCTCGTGCCCGCAGTCGCCGGCGCGCTGCCACGACCGTCGCAGCCCGTGACCCTGCGCGTCGTGCACGACGAGAACGCGCGCGCGCTCCGGCTCGAAGCGGGGCGCGCCGACGTCGCGGTGAACCTGGTGTCGCCGACGCTCCTCCCGGCCATGGCGGCGCAGGCGGGCCTCGCCGTCGCGTCGCGCCCCGGCGCCAACCTCACGTACATGGTCCTCGAAGAGGAGCGCGCGCCGCTCGACGACGCGCGCTTTCGCCGCGCGCTGTCGGCCGCCATCGACCGGGCGATGATCTGCGCGACGCTCCTCGACGGGCGGGCGCAGCCGGCCCGCGGGCTCATCGCGCCGTCGCTCTGGGCCCACGCCGACGCGCCATCGCTGCCGTTCGACCCCGTCGCCGCCCGCGCCGTGCTGGGCGCGTCGCATCGCCGTATGACGCTGCTCACGTCGACCGAGCGCCTGCGCGGCGACATCGCGCGCGTCATCAGCCAGGGGCTCGCCGACGCCGGCCTCGACGTCGACGTGATCCCGCTCGAACTCGGGACGATGATCGCGCGCTTGAACGGCGGCGACTTCGACCTGGCGATCCTCCAGCTCCCCGAGATGACCGAACCCAACGTCTTGCGAGGGTTCCTCCACGGCGCGTTCGTGCCGCCCGCCGGTGCCAACCGCGGGCGCGTCAACGACGCGACGCTCGACGCGCTCCTCGACGACGGCGATCGCACGCTCGATCCCGACGCGCGGCGCGCGATCTACGCGCGCCTCGAAGCCTACGAACGCGACGCGATGCACCTCGTGCCCCTCTGGCACGAAGACCAGATCGTCGTGACCAGCGTGCGCGCGCGCGCGTTCGTTCCGAGCGCCGAAGGGCGCTGGCTCGGCCTCGCTCGACTGCCGTGACCGCTCTTCGCGGCTCGAGCGCGCGTACAAACGTCGCGCGCGGACCCGAGTGCGGCGAAAAGGTCTCGTGTTTCCGGCCAATTTCCCGCCGTTTTCACTCAGCCGCAGGCGCGGCACGCCGACTGCACTGTCAGTGCGACGGAGGTACGAAACATGATTCGCTATGCTGGAACGTTCGCTCTCGCCGCGGCGCTGCTGACCAACGTCGTCGCCTGCGACAAGCCTGGAGTCGAAGAGCAACAGAAGGAGCAGAAGGCTGCTCAAGACAATGCCGACCAGCAGAACCGCGCGGCTCGCGAGTCCGCGTCCGCGCAGGCCGACATGAACCAGAAGGTCGCCACGGCGCAGGTGGACTTCGACAAGACGCGCGAGAGCTATCGCCACGATCGCCAGTCGGACCTCGACGATCTCGACGCCAAGATCGCGAAGCTCGAGGCCAACCAGAAGACCGCCACCGGCAAGGCCAAGGCGGATCTCGACGCGAAGATCCCCTCGATCCGCGCGCAGCGCGCGTCGTTCGGCGCGGACTTCCGGTCGATCCAGACGTCGACCGCCTCCACGTGGGACGACTCGAAGGCGCGCCTCGACAAGGAGTGGGAAGGGCTGAAGAACGCCGTCAGCGACGCATCGTAAGCGGAAAGCGGCTCCATCCCGCGTGACGGGGTCCATCCCGCAGGGCCGGGCTCGACGCGTGCTCTTTGCACCGTCGAGCCCCCTCGCGCGGGTCGACGCAGTGTGCTAATCAGAATGCCCGGCATGAGCCGGAAGCCCACCAAGTATGTGTTCGTCACGGGAGGCGTGGTCTCTTCCATCGGGAAGGGGCTCGCCAGTGCGTCGGTGGGAGCGCTGCTCGAAGCGCGCGGGTTGAGGGTCACGCACGTGAAACTCGACCCCTACATCAACGTCGATCCCGGGACGATGAGCCCTTACCAGCACGGCGAGGTGTTCGTCACCGACGACGGCGCCGAGACGGATCTCGATCTCGGGCACTACGAGCGCTTTACCACGGCGCGCATGACCCGGCAGCACAACTTCACCACGGGGCGCATCTACGAGAGCGTCATCTCGAAGGAGCGACGCGGCGAGTACCTCGGGGCGACGGTGCAGGTGATCCCGCACATCACCGACGAGATCAAGAGCCGCGTGCGCGACGCGACCGAGGGGGTCGACGTCGCGATCATCGAGATCGGCGGCACCGCGGGCGACATCGAGTCGCTGCCGTTCCTCGAGGCCGTTCGCCAGATGAAGCTCGAGGCGGGCCCGCAGAACGCACTCAACATCCACGTGACGCTCGTGCCGTACATCCCGACGGCGGGCGAGCTGAAGACGAAGCCCACGCAGCACTCGGTCAAAGAGATGCGCGAGATCGGCATCCAGCCCGACGTGCTCCTCTGCCGGACGCAGATGCCGCTGTCGCGGGCGGTCAAGGACAAGATCGCGCTCTTCTCGAACGTCGCCGTCGAAGCCGTCATCGGCGCGATGGACGTCAACTGCATCTACGAAGTGCCGCTGATGCTGCACGCCGAGGGCCTCGACGAGCTGATCTGCGAGCGCCTGAACATCTGGAGCCGCGCGCCGGACCTCGTCTCGTGGCAGCGCGTGGTCAGCCGGTTCAAGAACGCGCCGCGCGGGACGATCAAGATCGGCATCGTGGGCAAGTACGTTCATCTCAAGGACTCGTACAAGTCGCTCCACGAGGCGCTCGTCCACGGCGGGCTCGACAACGAGTGCAAGGTCGAGCTCGAGTACATCGACTCCGAGCAGGTCGAGCAGCAGGGCCCCGAAGCGCTGCTCTCGGGCCTCGACGCGGTGCTCGTGCCCGGGGGCTTCGGCGATCGCGGGACCGAGGGAAAGATCGCCGCGATCGGCTACGCGCGAACGAACCGCGTCCCCTTCTTCGGCATCTGCCTTGGCATGCAGCTCGCGGTGATCGAGTTCGCGCGAGACGTCGCGGGCCTCGCGGGCGCCAACTCGAGCGAGTTCGACAAGGACACGCCCCACGCGGTGATCGATCTCATGCCCGACCAGCGCGGCGTGCGAATGAAGGGCGCGACGATGCGCCTCGGCGCGTACCCGTGCGTCCTGGTTCCGGGAACGATCGCGGCCGACGCCTACGGCACGACCGAGATCAGCGAACGTCACCGGCATCGCTACGAGTTCGCCAACGACTACCGCGAGAAGCTGGCGGCGGCCGGCCTGGTCCTGAGCGGTACGTCGCCCGACAAGCGCCTCGTCGAGATGGTCGAGCTCCGCGATCACCCGTTCTTCGTGGGCTGCCAGTTCCACCCCGAGTTCAAGAGCCGCCCCGCGGCCCCGCACCCTCTCTTCGCGCGCTTCGTGCGAGCCGCCCTCGAGCGCCAGACCGCTCGGGGCCGCGCCGAAGGCCGCAAACAAACCGAGAGCCAGACCGCCATCAACTGACGGCTCTGCCCGACGACTGAGCGCTCTGGCCGAGAGGAGAGATGGGCCGCAGAGGGCGCAGAGGGCGCAGAGGGTTTTGCGCGCGCTGGGCACGCTAGCGCAGATCGGATCCGCCGCGCAGGCGCGAGCCTTCGACCCCCCTCTCTGCTCTGCGCCCTCTGCGGCCCATCTCCCTCCCCCGGGCGGAGCGTTCAGCGAACGGAGCCGGTAGGGACCATCGTGCCGGGGGGAGCGGCGGGGGGGCTGTCGTCGCTGGCCTTGGTGCGGACGCCCAGGGCGCGGCTCGGGTCGTAGACCACGGTGAAGGCGAGGCGGAAGCCCCAGATGCGGTCGCTCGCGCCCTGCAGCGGGGTGCCGATGTTCGTGAAAGCGCTGATGGCGGGTTCGACCCACGGCAAGACCAGGCGCACGTTCGGGGAGATGACGACCGTGGCTCGCTTGCCGTCGTCGACATTGTCGACGCTGATGGCGTACGCCTCGAAGGCCTCGATGCCGGCGGCGATCTCGTGGGTGGCCCAGAGGCCGAGGTAAACCCCCACGGTCGCGTAGAGCGCGAGCCTGCCGCCGGTGTCGAGCACGTCGAGGGACTGCCGAAACTGCGCGACGAACTTGCCGTCGATGGCTCGCACGTCGACGAAGGGCCGCGCGCCGAAGGCGCTGGGCGTGAAGAACGATACGTCCCACGGCCGGAGCGTGGCCGCGGCGAGCGCCGTGGACGCCGCCGGCCCCTGGGTGTCGAAGACCGCCGTCGGCACGATGAGGCTCAGGCCCCCACCGAAGGCCAGGCCCGTACGCGTCGCCCAGAGCGTGCGGCCGCCGAGCGCGAGGTTGCCGCTCACCACGCGGCCGTCGCCGGTGGCAAGCTCGTACTCGGCGCCCACGTACCAGCGACGCAGCCCCACGGGGACCTCGACGCTCAGCCGCTGCGCGTACGCGTGCGTGAACCCGCCGCCCGTGTTCGGCAAGATCGCTCCGGCCGTGGCCTCGAGCGTCCCTTCGGTCTCGGAGTGGGTCAGCTCGGGAAGCGTCGGCGGCCGGGGCGCCGCCGGCACGGCGTACGGGTCCGTTTCCGTGGAGCTGTCCGGGCGCCCGCCCGTGTCCGCGCCGAACGCGGGCACGGGCCCGCACGTCCCGGCGATCGCCGCAGACGTCGCGAGCGCAGCGGCTGCACTCCGCCCCGAGAAGACGCGCACCCCCCGCTTCTAACATCCCTGCGGTGACGTTACGGGCCGATGACGACCCCCTCTTCGCGCGCCCGCCGCATGACCTCGGCGTTCGCGGCGTGCCCCGGGCGAACGGCTCGCACGTGCCCCACCGGAGGCCCGCCGTAGAGGTAGAGGTCCCCGATCAGGTCGAGCAGCTTGTGGCGAACGGGCTCGTCGGGTTCGAACGGCCGGCCCGCGTAATGAGCCCCGCTTGGCGTGAGGACCACGACCGACTCGGGATCGACGTTGCGCGCGAGCCCCGCGGCCGCCAGCTCATCGAGATGGCACCCGAGCGCGAACGTGCGCGCCGGCGCGATGCGCGCGCGGAAGTCCGCGGGGGTCCCGTCCCAGCGCGCCTCCGGCGCCACGACGCGCTCGTCGAACCCGTCGAGTTCGAGTCGCGCCTCGAGCGCGACGCGGTCGCCGGGCGTGAACTCGTAGCGGCTCGACCCGATGTCGAAGACCGCCCGCCGGGCCACCCGGGCTCGAGGCGTCGACGCGGCCACGCCGAGCGCGTCGATGGCGTCGCACCAGGCCGACGCGCCGCCGTCGAGGAGCGGCAACTCGGGGCCCACGACGTCCAGCCCGAGGCCTTCGTAGATCCCGAGCCCGCCGAGCGCGGCGAACGCGTGCTCGACGGTCCCGAGCCGGAGCGCTCCCCCGTGCGCTTCGACGGACGTCGCGCGTGACGTCGACGCGACCGAGAGCTCGTCGATGTGCGCCTCGATCGCGGCGACGCGAACGGTGACCGGTCCCCTTCGCGCGCGCAGCACCACGCGGACCCGTCGACCCGAGTGGAGCCCCACGCCCTCGACCGAGGTCTCGACGACGCCCACTTGCGTCCCCTCGCCGCGTCCCCTCGCCGCGTCCCCTCGCCGCGTCCCCTCGCCGCGTCCCTCGCCCATGCGCGTCAGGCGATGATGCGAAAGTCCGAGAACTCACCGGTATACCCGCGCCAGCGCACGTCGATGTCGTCGACCCGCGCGGCCGAGGGCCCGTGGTGGGCCCAGGAGACGATCTCCTTGATGGCCTCTTCTTCACCCTCGGCGACGATCTCGATGGTGCCGTCGGGCCGGTTCTTGACCCAGCCGGTGACCCCCAATCGACGCGCCTCGCGCTGGGTGGCGGCTCGAAAGAAAACACCCGTGACCCGTCCGCGGACGATGACCTGAACACGCTTCGTCGCCATGGCCGTGGTATCCGAGCTTCGCCTTCCGGTATTTCAACTAGCGAATCCGCAGACTTCCGGCAAACTTCTGGCTCCCCTTGGGAGAGAAGGAGAAGCCGCGGAGGCGCAGAGGACACAGAGCAGAGATTGGGGTCGAAGGCTCGCTAGCTGCGCGGCGGATCCGATCTGCGCCAGTGCGCCGAGCGCCCGCAAAACCTTCTGCCCTCTGCGCCCTTTGCGGCTCTGCGGCGCTTTCTCTCCCTCTCGAGCGAGAGAGAGGCGTTGGCTATTCGACCTTGGCTCCCGCCGTGGGCGCCGCGGCCGTCGCGGTCTTCGTGGACGACGCGGTCGCTTTCGCGCCGCTGGTGCCGGCCACCTCGGCCTCGTCGGACCCGTCGCCGAGGAGCTCGATGAGCGAAATCGGGGCGTTGTCGCCGCGGCGCGGGCCGAACTTGACGATGCGCGTGTACCCGCCCGGTCGCGTCGCGAAGCGGCGCGAGAGGTCGAGCAGCACCTTCTCGACGAGATCGACGCGCTTGGTCGCCCCGCCCGTCTCGACGCGAACGCCGAAGCGGGGAATGTAGGCGGCGATCATCCGCGATGCGGCGAGCCGGCGCGCGCGGTCAGCCGGAGAGAGCTCCGCCTGCACCGTGTACGCGACCGTCCCCAGGCGTCGAGCCTTGGTGATGAGTCGCTCGGCGACACGCCGCAACTCCTTGGCCTTCGCGTCGGTGGTCTCGATCTTTTCGTGCAAGATCAAGTTGGCCGTCAGATTGCGCAACATGGCGCGCCGGCTGCTGGTGTTTCGGTCGAACTTGCGACCCGAATTCTTGTGGCGCATCGCTTCCTCGGCTTACTCGATCGTTAGTTTTGCTGCTGCTGCTGCTTCCAGCGCTCGAGCATCTGGGGCCAGCTGTCGATCTTCATGCCGAGCGAGAGGCCCATGTTCGCAAGGATCTCTTTGATCTCCTTGAGGCTCTTGCGGCCGAAGTTCTTCGTCTTGAGCATGTCCTGCTCGGTGCGCTGAACGAGCTCGCCGATGAGCTGGATGTTCGCGTTCTGCAGGCAGTTCGCGCTGCGCACGCTGAGCTCGAGCTCGTCGACGCTGCGGAAGAGGTTCTCGTTCAGCGGCTCTTCTTCGGCGCCGGACGGGGCGTACTGCGCCTCTTCGGCCTCTTCGAAGTTGATGAAGATCGAGAGCTGCTCCTTCAGGATCTTGGCCGCGTAGGCGACCGCGTCCTGCGGCTTCACGCTGCCGTTCGTCCACACTTCGAGCGTGAGCTTGTCGTAGTCGGTCTGCTGACCGACGCGCGCGTTGGTCACGGTGTAGTTGACCTTGCGGACCGGCGAGAAGAGCGCGTCGATGGGGATCGTCCCGATCGACATCCCCGGCGTCTTGTTGCGCTCGGCGGGGACGTAGCCGCGGCCGACGTTGACCGTCAGCTCCATCGAGAGCGGGCCCTTCTTGTCGAGGGTGGCCACGACGTGGTCGGGGTTCAGGACCTGGAGCCCGTCGACCAGCTGGATGTCGCGCGCGTGCACGACGCCCGGACCTTCTTTGTCGATGCGGACCGTATAGGTCTTCGCAGTCGCCGCCTTGAGCACGACCTCTTTGAGGTTCAGGACGATTTCGGTCACGTCCTCGACGACGTCGCCTACGGTCGTGAACTCGTGGAGCGCGCCTTCGACGCGGAGCGCGGTGATCGCAGCGCCCTGGAGCGACGAGAGCAGGATGCGGCGCAGCGAGTTACCGACCGTGATGCCGTAGCCGCGCTCGAGAGGTTCGGCGGTGAACTTGCCGTAGAATTCCGTGAGCGTCTCGGCCTCAATGTGAATGCCTCGCGGGCGAATGAGATCGCGCCAGTTGCGAGTGATGATGTTCGAAGTGCTCATGCTCTCTCTCTCGTCTCCAGGAATTCACGCGATGGTCTCGGCGCGCCTTTGAACCCGCTCGCCAGCGGCGCCCGCCATCTGCCCGTGTCTTTCGCTACGAATCGTTACGTGAAGTGGGGGGGGTTGGGGGGAGGGGAACTCCCCCCGAACTCGATGGGGGGTTTGGGGGGAGGGGAACTCCCCCCGAACTCGATCGTCAGCGTGAGTAGTACTCGACGACGTACTGCTCTCGAATCGAGGGCTCGTTCATCTCGTCGCGAACCGGCAGGCCCTTGAAGGTGCCCGCGAAATTGTTCTTGTCGAGCTCGAGCCACGAGAGCACCGGACGCTTGTCGACCTGGGCGAGCGACGCGACGATCTCCTTGACCTCGCGGCTCTTCTGCCGGATTTCGACCTTGTCACCGGGGCGGAGGATGACGCTCGAGATGTCGAGCCGCTTGCCGTTGACCAGCACGTGGCCGTGGCAGATGAGCTGACGCGCCTGCGAGCGCGTGAACGCGAAGCCGAGGCGGTGAACGACGCTGTCGAGGCGCGACTCGAGGAGGCCGAGCATCTGCTCGCCGGTGCGGCCCTTACGGCGCGCGGCGCTGAAGTAGTACTTCTGGAACTGGCGCTCGACGACGCCGTAGATGCGGCGCACCTTCTGCTTCTCGCGCAGGCGGATCGCGTACTCGCTCAGCTTGATGCGCGCCTGGCCGTGCTGGCCCGGCGGATAGGGCCGGCGGGTGTAAGAGCACTTCTCCGTGTAGCAGCGCTCGCCCTTCAAGAAGAGCTTCGCGCCCTCACGGCGGCAAAGCTTGCAAACGGGACCATGATAACGAGCCATGAGATCTCTTCTCTTCTTGCGTTTCTTGCTTCGGGCGAAGGGTCAGACGCGGCGGCGCTTGGGGGGGCGGCACCCGTTGTGCGGGACCGGGGTGACGTCACGAATGAGGGTGACCTTGAAGCCCACCCCCTGAAGCGCGCGGAGGGCGCTCTCGCGACCGGCGCCGGGGCCCTTCACGAAGACGGCGACCGAGCGCACGCCGTGCTCCATCGCCTTGCGGGCCGCCTCTTCGGCCGCGAGCTGCGCTGCGAAGGGGGTGCTCTTGCGGGAGCCCTTGAAGCCGCGCGAACCAGCGCTCGACCAGGCGACCGTGTTCCCGTTCACGTCGGTGATGGTGACAACCGTGTTGTTGAACGTCGACTGGATGTGGGCAATCCCCGTCGAGATGTTCTTCTTCGCCTTCTTCTTGGCGCTCTTGGCCTTGCCACCTGACGCGCCGCCGGGGCCGGGGGGACTGCTGGTCTTCGTTTGGGACATGAACGCTGCTCGCTCCTGGGGACGTGAACGCTACGGCTTCGCGACGGGCTAACGGGCTAAGTGGTGGGTTTGCGCGCGCGGGCCAGGACGCCCTTGCGGGGGCCCTTTCGCGTGCGCGCGTTCGTGTGCGTGCGCTGCCCGTTGACGGGCAGGCCGCGGCGGTGCCGGAGGCCGCGGTAGCAACCGAGGTCCATGAGCCGCTTGATGTTCATCTGGATCTCGCGCCGGAGGTCGCCCTCGACCTTGAAGTCGGCGTCGAGCACGTCGCGGATCTTCTTGATCTCGCCTTCCGTCAGCTCTTCGGTCTGCTTGGTCGGCGCGATGCCGGTCAGCGTGCAGATCCGGCGCGCCGCGGCCGGACCGATGCCGAACAGGTACGGGAGCGCACGCACGATATGCTTGTGACGGGGAAGGTCGACGCCTGCGATACGAGCCATGATCTGTCTTCTCTCAGCCTTGACGCTGCTTGTGACGGGGGTTCTCGCAAATGATCCGGACGACGCCCTTGCGGCGGACCACCTTGCACTTGTCGCACACTGTCTTCACGCTGGGTCGAACCTTCACTTCACTGCTCCTTGGTCGCTCGCTCTAGCTCGGTCTCGCTCGGTCTCGCTCGGTCTCGCTCGGTCTCGCTCGGTCTCGTTCGCTGGCGCGCGTTCATTTGTGCCGATACGTGATCCGGCCCCGGGTGGGATCGTAGGGGCTCACTTCGACGGTCACGCGGTCGCCGGGGAGAATCCGGATGTAGAACTGACGCATCCTGCCGCTGATGGTCGCCAGCACTACGAGATCGTTGTCGCACTTCACGCGGAACATCGCGTTCGGCAGCGCCTCGAGAACTGCGCCGTCGAACTCGAGCTTGTCTCCCTTTGGTTCCTTGCGAGCTCGCTCGCGACGCTCCACCATGGACCGGCATTCTCCTTGTAACCGGCTCTGCTCATCGACGAGGTCACCGGGCCAAGTACTCGCCGAGCGCTGCGAGTATGCGGCCTGTGACCTCTTCTACGCTCCCAACTCCGTTCACTCGTTTCAGGATGCCGAGCCCCTCGTAGTAAGGGAGCAGCTCGGCGGTCATCGCCTCGTAAGTCTCCACGCGCTTCCTGACGACCTCTTCGAGATCGTCGGCCCGGTGCTCGAGGTCGGCCCCGGGGGGAGGAGGGCTATACTTCAAGTGGTAAATCTGTCCAGTGCGTTTATCGGTCCGCCGGAGCACTGCTCGCTCGATCAGGAGGTCGGCCGGTACCTCGAGCGCGAGCACGACGTCGAGCGCCTGCCCCCGCGCTGCGAGCAGCTTTCCCAGCGCCTCGGCCTGGGGGGCCGTGCGGGGGAACCCGTCGAGCAAGAAGCCGTTCGCGCAGTCGGGCGCCTTCGTTCGCTCGTCGATCAGGCTGATGACCACGTCGTCGGGCACGAGCGAGCCGGCCGCCATCTTCGTCACCAGGTCGGCCGGGAGCTTCCCCGCGACCTTGGCGGCGCGGAGCATGTCGCCCGTGGAGATCTGCACGATCCCCGCCTTGACGCAGACGACCTTGGCCTGCGTTCCCTTGCCCGCACCGGGCGGTCCGACGAATACGAGCCGCATGGAGAAGTCCCCTCAATCCTTTCGCACGCGGATGCGCGACGTGCGCGCTCCGCCGCCCGAAAGCCCCTCGTAGTTCCTCGTGATGAGGTGCGCTTCGATCTGGTTGACCGTGTCGAGCGCGACGCCGACAACGATCATGATCGACGTCCCGCCCATGCGGAACGGGACGTGGAAGCCCTGCGCGATGATCGTCGGGACGATGCACACGACGGCGACGTAGAGCGATCCGCCGAACGTGATGCGCGTGAGCACGTAGTCGATGTAGTCGGCCGTCTGCTTGCCCTGTCGCACGCTCGGGATGAACGCCTGCTGCTTCTTCAGGTTGTCGGCCACGTCGACCGGCTGGAAGGTGACCGCCGTGTAGAAGTGGCAGAAGAAGATGATGAGCAGCACGTAGAACGTGTTGAACGCCCAGTCGCCCCGCTGGAGCATCGACTGGAGCTGCGCCATCCCCGGAACCTTGAAGTTCGCGAGCGTGGCCGGGAACATCAGCAACGACGACGCGAAGATCGGCGGGATGGTGCCGCTCGTGTTCACGCGGAGCGGCAGGTGCGCCGTCTGCCCGCCGTAGACACGCCGGCCGACGGTGCGCCGCGCGTAGTAGATGGGGATACGCCGCTGCGCCCGCTCGAAAAAGACGATGGTGGCGACCGTCGCGAGGATGGTGACGACGACGAACGCGAGCTTGAGCGGCTCGATGTTGCCCTTGTTGGTCGCGAAGTAGCTGAAGACCCCCTCGGGGATCCCGTCCACGATGCCCGCGAAGATGAGGAGCGAGATGCCGTTGCCGATCCCGCGCTCGGTGATCTGCTCTCCCACCCACATCATGAAGGCGGTGCCCGTCGTGAGCGTCAGCATGCTCATGAGGCGAAAGCCCCAGCCGCCGTGGGTCACGACGTCGCCCACGGCCGACGAGTCGGACAGGTCGCCGTTGTTCATCGCCTCGAGGCTCATCGCGATGCCGAAGGCCTGCACGAGAGACAGCACGATCGTGCCGTAGCGCGTGTACTGGTTGATCTTCCGCTGCCCTTGCTCCCCCTCTTTGCGGAGCTCGTCGAGCGGCTTGAAGACCATCGTCAAGAGCTGGAGGATGATGCTCGCGCTGACGTACGGCATGATGCCGAGCGCGAAGATCGAGAGGTTGCCGAAGGCCCCTCCGCTGAACATGTTGAAGAGGCCAAAGAGCCCCGCGCCCTGCTTGTGGATGACCGCATTCATCACGGTGCGGTCCACACCCGGGATCGTCACGAAGACGCCGATGCGGTAAACCGCCAGCAGGACCACCGTGAAGAGGATGCGCCTGCGGAGCTCGGGGACTTTCCCGATGTTGGCGAAGGCGGAGAGGGCAGACATGGCGGCGTGGGCGGTCTGGACCGCGTTTTACGGGTTGCGTTCCGCCGAGGCGCCGGCCCCCGGGGTGAGCAAGACGACCTTGCCGCCCGCCTTCTCGATCTTGGCCGCGGCCGACTTCGAGAACGCGTGCGCCGTCACGGTCACGGGCTTGGTGATCTCGCCCGAGCCGAGCACCTTGATGCGGTCGTAGCGGCCGCGAACGAGGCCGTGGGCCACGAGCGCCGACTCGTCGACGTTGGCGCCGGCAGTGAAGCCGTCGAGGTCGCCGACGTTCACTTCGATCGTGATCTTCGCGAATGCCGTGTTCTTGAACCCGCGCTTCGGCAGCCTGCGCTGCAGAGGCGTCTGACCGCCTTCGAAGTGGGGCTTGAACCCGCGACTGCGGGCGTACTGGCCCTTCTGGCCGCGACCGGACGTCTTGCCGAGGCCCGAACCGGGACCACGGCCCAGGCGGACCTTCTCGCGGGTGGCGCCGGCGGGCTTCGCCAGGTTGCTCAACGTGTCAGCCATGATCGACCTCCTCGACGCTGATCAAGTGCATGACCTTCTTGATCGCGCCCCGAAACGACGGGGTGTTGCTCACGACCACGGTCGTACCGGGCCCCTTGAGGCCGAGCCCGTGAAGGGTGAGGCGCATGGAGTCCTGCTGGCCGATGGTGCTCTTCTTCTGGGTCACTCGAAGCGACTTCATGGCATCCCTCAAACGGCCGGCTGCACGGCCGGCGCGGCCTTGCGCTCGATGATGTCATCGACTTGCTTGCCGCGCTTGTTCGCGACCTGCTCGAGGCTGCGGAGCGAGCGGAGCGCCGCGATCGTGGCGCGGACCACGTTGTGCGGGTTCGAGCTGCCGAGGCACTTGGTGAGGATGTCGTGGA
>OCTA010000153.1_pt1 | contig 65942 bp, 57 predicted proteins | sample 1538991 | NCBI WGS metagenome assembly OCTA01 (sample SAMEA3539302, study PRJEB22396) | soil metagenome | biome: tundra; feature: field; material: soil | place: USA | collected 2010-05 | depth 0.15 m
ATTATTGAAATAAGCATTAAGTTTTCAGACAAATACTAATTTTGTTATTTTGCATTAAGATTATTAACATTTGAATAATAATCAATCTTACACAAAAAATATTTGTTAAAATAGGAATTTCTTTTTAAAGTTAATCGATTATGCTTACAATTGCGATAGATGCAAGAATGATAAATCATTCCGGTATCGGTACTTACATGAAAAACCTCATTAATGCAATCCTGGGGGATTATCATTTGATTTTATTGGGTGACTCTTCTGAAATAAAAAAACACATAAAATCCAGGGAAATTGAAATAATTAATTTCCAGGCACCTATATATTCTGTTTCGGAACAGATGATGTACCCTTTTAAAATACCAACGTGCGATCTTTTCCTGTCCACTCATTATAATATTCCTTTACTCCCGATAAAAGCAAAAAAAAGAATTGTAATTATTTATGACGCAAACCATCTGGCTTTTTATAACCTGCTATCCATAGCCCAGAAGCTTTATACTAAACTTATGATGAATGGGGCTGTCAGGTTGTCAGATATAATAATCACGATTTCTGAGTTTTCTAAATCGGAAATTCTAAAATATCTTTCAGTGGATCCGGTCAAGATCAGAGTAGTTCACTTTGGTATCGATCCTGAAATGATAAATTTAGAATTAAAAAAAGAAATCCACCAATCCTTAAGTATACCTGAAAAATTTCTCCTTTTTGTAGGCAATGTAAAACCGCATAAAAATCTGATTAATCTATTAAGAGCATTTGAAATTCTTCTTCATTCCGGAAAAGATTATAATCTGGTAATTGTAGGGAAAAAAGAAGGATTCATCACAGGAGATAAGGAAGTATTTGAGTTTGTAGAAGGTAATAAGATGTTGAATGAACATATAATTTTTACTGGTCACATAGAAAATTATGAACTTTATAATTATTACAGAAAAGCGTCTGTATTTATTTTTCCATCCCTGTATGAGGGGTTCGGAATTCCTCCCCTTGAAGCCATGATATGTGGATGTCCTGTTATAGCCTCGGATTTAACTGCCATACCGGAAATATGCGGCGAAGCGGTTCTTTATATAAAAGCCTTAGATCCTGCTGATATCGCTGAAAAAATAAATATTCTTATTGATGATAAATTTCTGAGAGATGAACTCGTTAAAAAGGGAAATTTACGGGTAGGCAAATTTCCTTTAACCAAATTTTCCCATAATTTAAAAGAAGTAATTAAAGATGTCATTAATAAAGGGTAAATGTTGAAAACTGCTATCGTCCATGAATGGCTGGTTAATTATGCCGGTTCCGAAAGATGTGTTGAGTCATTTACAAATATCTGGCGGGATGCCCCGGTCTATACTCTTGTGGATTTTTTGAATGAGGATGAAAGAAGAATAATATTAAAAGGAAGAAAAGCCAATACTTCGTTCATACAAAAGCTTCCGCTTGCCAGAACACAACATAGAAAATATCTCCCACTCTTTCCTCTGGCGATTGAACAATTCGACCTCAACGCATATGATTTGGTTTTATCCAGCTCTCATGCGGTTGCTAAGGGAGTCCTTACAAATTCGCATCAGCTTCACATTTGTTATTGCTATACGCCAATGAGATATGCCTGGGATCTTTATCATATCTATTTAAAAGAAGCCGGACTTCTTTCTGGTATATCAGGTCTTGCTGCTAAGATGATCCTTCATAAATTAAGAACGTGGGATATAATTTCTTCAAACAGAGTTGATCACTTCATCGCGATTTCTAACCATATCTCTAAAAGAATCAAAAAAACTTATAACAGGGATTCTGTTGTAATTTATCCTCCGGTGGATGTCCATCTTTTTGAAAGCCAATCTGATAAAGAAAATTTCTACTTAACAGCTTCAAGAATGGTTTCATATAAAAGAATTGATATTATTGTTGAAGCCTTCTCTGCTATGCCTGACAAAAAATTGATTGTAATTGGAGATGGTCCGGAAATGAGAAAAATTAAATCCAAAGCAGGTAAAAACATCGAAATCCTCGGCTATCAGGATTTTGCCTCATTAAAATCTTATATGCAAAAAGCGAAAGCATTTATTTTTGCCGCTGAAGAAGATTTTGGAATTATTGCGGTTGAGGCGATGGCCTGTGGTACTCCCGTTATCGCATTAAATAAAGGGGGAGTCTCCGAAACAGTGAGCGATAATAACACTGGTATTTTATTTAATCAGCAATCTCCCGAATCCATTAAAGAGGCTGTCCTGCAATTTGAATTGATACAGGATAAGTTTGATCCTGCCATAATCCGGGCTCATTCTCTGCAGTTTGGCAGGAATATTTTTGAAGAAAAATTAAAACAATTTATCAATGAAAAATCTAATGATTTTTTCCCTGATAAAAAATAAACATGTTTGCTAATAAAAAATCATTTTATTACCTCAGGCTGTTTAGCGATCTATTCCTTCTGAATATATCTTTTATTGCCGCTGCTGTTTTAGCACAATCGTTAAATACCCTTCTGTCAAGAAACCATATGTTTATTCTCCAGATGGGGCTTAATTTTGTCTGGCTTTTCTTCTCTAATGTTATAAGCTTTTATGAAGATACGGATACTCGGTACTTCGCTTACCAGTTTGTAAATATTATTAAAAATGTATTTGCACAGGGGTTTACTGCTATTGTTTTTATTTTCCTTGTAAAGGAAGATCTTTTTACCAGAAATTTTATCATTTATTATTTTATTATTCTCCTTTTCTGTGTAGGAGTCAGGATTATTATCTTCAAGTTCATTATTATTTCTCTTAGAAAATCGGGAAAGGGGATAAGAAATCTGCTCATTATAGGAGTTGGGGATGTCGCTGCTAATTTTCATAACGTAGTTCAAAAGAATCCCGATTTTGGATATGAACTTATTGGTTTCCTGGATGATAAGAATATTCCTTCGGAGGGGGATAAAATATTAGGCGGTATTAATGACCTTGAAAAAATAATTATAGAGAAAAAAATTGAAGAGGTTGTAATCGCAATTCCTGACTATGCCGCTCCTTTAATGGATAGTATTATTAAAATATGTAATAAAAATGCTGTTAGAACTCATATAATCCCGGACTATTTTAGGTTCCTTTCTAAGAAATTTCAGATATCTATGATTGGCAATTTTCCTGTTATTAGCGTTCGTAATGAACCCTTGGAAGAAATCCATTGGAAAGTTCTTAAAAGGACTTTCGATATAGTTTTTTCTCTCACTTTTCTTATTCTGATATATTCATGGCTTTTTCCGGTTATTGCCTTTTTTCTGAAAAAAGATTCTAAAGGACCGGTTATCTTTAAACAGGACAGGATTGGGGTTAAAAATAAGAAATTCGTTTGCTATAAATTCAGGACACTATATACGGAAAAAAAAGATAACGAACAGTTTATCCCGGTTACAAAAGATGATTCCCGTATTACACATTTCGGAAATTTATTAAGAAAATCTAATCTCGATGAATTACCTCAGTTTATTAATGTTCTGAAGGGGGAAATGTCTGTTGTAGGTCCGAGACCCCATGCTATTCCTTATGACGATAAATATACATTGATAGTTGAAGATATTCGATTAAGGCATAATGTGAAACCTGGAATTACAGGATGGGCTCAGGTACATGGTCTTAGGGGAGATACATTTAGTGAGGAAGAAAATACTCGTCGGACTATAAAAAGAATTGAACACGATATCTGGTATATAGAAAACTGGTCCTTCTGGCTTGACATTCAAATTATTCTAATTACAATTTGGCAGATGATCAAGGGGGATACGAAAGGGATTTAAATGTTAATGGTATTTCTCAAGCAAATGGAATATCTGTAAAAGACTTAGCCTATAATTCTGCGAAATTCCTGAGCAGCGTTAAACCGTCTTTCCCTGATTCTTCAGGATGAAATTGAACTCCATAAAAATTGTCCCTTTCAATTGCAGCAGAAAAGCTAACCCCGTTAATTGCATGCGCTGTAGTATAATCATTAATCGGAAGATAAAAGGAATTTCTGAACCTAAATTCTACTGAATCATCTATATCTTTAAATAATCTGCTATTCTTGTCTATCCTGATTTTATTGTTGCCGGAGAATGGAACCTTTGATATTGTGCTGTCAAATTTTTCCACTGTGCCGGTAAATTTCCCAAGACAAGCAACATCCCCTTCTCTTGAAAACTCACTTAATAGCTGCATTCCCAGGCCGATTCCGAGCACTGGCTTTTTTACTAAACGTAAAACGGTAAAAAGATTGAGTAGGTGAAGTTTTTTAATAACCGATAGAGCTTCCTCTGTTCCGGAAAGCACAATTTTTTCGGATCCGATTATATCGTTTTCATTCTTGGTTATTTTGAATTTTATCCCCAATTCCGTATATGCGTCAGTAACTTTGTCAACACTTCCAAGGTTATAATCGATTATAGTTAGCATATAAAGGTTTCTTTCTTATAGAGAAGTAAAAATAGATTTTATTCTATTTCTATTAATAAATGATTTTTCATGACAGTTTCTCCTTCTTTGATATAAATTTTTTTGATCTTTCCCTCAATAGTTGAAAGTAAAATATTTTCCATCTTCATGGCTTCTAATATCAATAAATTGTCCCCGGGTTTTATCCTTTTCCCTTCCTGAACAAGTATTTTCCGTATTATGCCCGGAATAAATGCAGTTATTTTCCTGGGATCATTTTTAGAAATACTTTTCCTGTTAAGGTACTTTGAAGTTAACTTGGTTTCATAAATAGTAGAATCTATCTCAAGCTTTTTAAGGTTCTCTTCTTTGCTCATATTAAAATGGAGGAATCCCATGCTTCTTTTTAGCGCGGGCCTCAGATTTATTCACCGATATTTTTAATGAGTGAATTAGAAATTCTCTTGTCTCACCTGGGCTGATTACCGCATCAATGTGTCCGTTTGCAGCCGCAATATAAGGGTTTGCAAATTTTTCAGTATATTCTAGTACTTTCAATTTCCTCATTTCATTTGGATCAGGGGCATTCATTATTTCATTTTTGAATATAATATTAGCAGCTCCCTCTGGACCCATGACTGCAATTTCAGCAGTAGGCCAGGCAAAAACAAAATCAGCTCCAAGGTGTCTTGAGCACATTGCAATATAACCGCCCCCATATGCTTTTCTTAAAATAACAGTAATTTTAGGAACAGTAGCTTCACTATAAGAATAAAGAAGTTTTGCTCCATGTCTTATAACTCCTGCATGTTCCTGGTCAACTCCGGGAAGATAGCCTGGCAGATCAACTAATGTAATTAAAGGAATATTGAAAGCATCGCAAAAACGAATAAATCTTGCCGCTTTATCAGATGAATCAACATCAAGAACTCCTGCCATAACCATTGGTTGATTAGCTACAATCCCTACGGTATCCCCTTCGAGTCGTGCAAATCCTACTACTATATTTGCTGCCCATCCTTCCTGAACTTCAAAGAAATCTGAATCATCGCACACTGCTTTAATAACATTTCTTACGTCATATGGCTTTGTTGATATCGGGGGAATAATATTCTCAATTTTATATGAATCTTTTGGAGATTTTGGCGGAAATGTTTTGGCTTTTGCGCTGTTGTTCCATGGAATAAACGTTATTAACTTCTTTATCTGTTCAAAACACTCTACTTCACTGTTTGCAAAAAAATGGGCGTTTCCAGTAATTTCTGTCTGTACCCGCGCACCCCCAAGATCTTCCATAGATATCTCTTCACCAAGAACAGTCTTTATTACTTCGGGACCGGTAATAAACATTTTTGAAATTTTATCAACAACAAATACAAAATCAGTCAGTGCAGGAGAATAAACAGCCCCACCGGCACACGGTCCCAGTATTACTGAAATCTGCGGAATTACTCCTGATGCAAGTGTGTTTCGGTAAAATATTTCGCCGTATCCTGCTAGAGAATTAACTCCCTCTTGTATTCTGGCACCCCCGGAATCATTTATACCAATTAATGGAATACCTAGTTTTACAGCATGATCCATTATTTTGGTAATTTTTCTTGCATGCATCAAACCTAAAGAACCTCCGGCAACAGTAAAATCCTGTGCAAATATACCCACCGGGTGTCCATATATTGTACCTGTTCCAGTAATAACTCCATCAGCTGCAAGCATCTTTTTGTCCATTTCAAAATCCTTGCACTTATGCTCTACAAACAGATCATATTCATGAAAGGAATTTGGGTCAAGGAGTGTTTTAATTCTTTCGCGTGCAGTCAATTTCCCCATTGATGCTTGCTTATCTATTGCTTTTTGTCCTCCTCCCGTTTGAATTTTTTCTTTTCTTTTAAATAATTCGAAAATCTTTTGTGCTAGTGACATATGACCAAACAATTTTGTTTTAAACTTTAAAACTAGCCATTTATTATAGCAATTACCATCTTTTTTAACTCCGAATTTTATATTTTTTGAAAAATATGAGTAGTGTTTTAATTAATTTTATTTATTCTTTATTTCGGCAGTCAGATTTTTTGTCAGGATTTTCAGAAAAGAATCCAATCGCGGAAATCAAGCATATTGAAAATAAATAATTTCTTGAGAAAATATGTTTCTTCTATTATTTAATAATTAAATACTTAAAATTGGTTGGAATCTTGAAGTTGGAATAGAAATCATTTGAACAGTATATATAAATTTGAAGACATAACATCAAATTCACATCTGACGATCTTTCATTTGTAATTTCTGTCTATATCATGATCGCTAATAAACACACCGCTGCAAAAAAATGATAATATTAAAATAGTTTAAAAACAAGTTGACTTTATCTGTGCTTTTTAGCATGTTTCAATCAAGTATTCTAAAAAGAGTACAATTTCGTACTGAGTCACAGGATATTTACTCTGGTAATTATTTTCTATTCACTAAATATTCTTAGGAATTAATTTGATTCCAGTTGGATTACGTTTTATTAATTTTCTGTATATCATTCCTTATTATCCGGATAGATCATCTGATTATCCTGATTCTTTGTTATTAATCAATCAATTAAAAAAAACCAAAATAACACTAAATAAAGTATGCTATTAACCAGCATTCACTTTTTAATTAACCTAATCTTTCACCGTTATGGAGAGATAAAATGAAAAGAATGATTACCGTTCTGTTTTTCTTGCTGTTTTTACCGGCCCTTGTACTTGCCGGAACTGTAGGAAAAATTAAGGGTAAGGTTACAGACCTCAAATCGGGTGAGTCATTAATTGGAGCTAACGTTATAGTTATTGGTACTTCAATTGGTGCCGCTACTGATGTAAAAGGAGATTATGTAATTCTCAACCTTAATCCTGGTACCTATACTGTTAAAGCTTCTTATGTAGGCTATCAGACTATTACGACTACAAATGTCCGTGTCAATGCAGATTTGACAACCGAACTTAACATTCAACTCCCCGCTGAGGGAATTAATGTTAAGGAAATTGAGGTTGTCGCACAAAGACCTCTGGTTGAAAAGAGCAATACTAATGCTATCAGGAATACAACCAGTGAAGATTTTGATAATCTTCCTCTAAGGGGCATTAACTCTATTCTTGCCCTTACACCTGGCGTTAATTTACAGGACAACATTATCTATGTAAGAGGCGGGAGACAGGATGAGGTTGGTTATTATCTTGAAGGAGCAAATGTTACCAACCCGCTCACTGGCGGTAGAGAAGTTACCCTTTCACAGGATGCTATTGAGGAAATTCAGGTTCAGGCAGGCGGTTATACTGCTGAATTTGGAGGTGCTAACGCAGGTATCGTTCGCCAGGAGTTAAAAACCGGCGGGACTGATTTAAAAGTCAGCGCTGAATTTATTACTGATAATCTCGGACTTAAAAGTGCCAAAGATAGGTACGACGGCGATAAACGTCTTGGCGCCTATTGGTGGGGTTACAGCGATTTTACAGGTACCATTAGCGGACCAGTGCTTAGTGATAAACTAAGATTTTTTGGTTTGTTTAACTCTAACTTCCAGAACGACATTAACCCACAGCCCTTCCCCGGAATTAATCTTGGCTGGATAAAAGATCCCCACTCACCTATCGCCGGTGATTCAGTTTATTTTAAGTATCCCGCAGGGGCTACGCTCAAAAATTTTGCACAGACTTATTCCGGAACCGGTACTATTTCTCTGGACCTAAATCCGGTTACTTTAAGATTAACAGGTACTTATTCAAGCGTTGCAGGATTTGATGGAAATGAAGGTGACCTTTTCGAAATTCTTGATATGAACAGGATTGCCAAGGAAGATAATACTAATGCCTCATTTAACCTGAAAGGTACTTATTTGTTTAACCCCACGACTTACCTTGAGTTAAGCGGCGGTTATACATTAAATAGAGATCATATATATGATCCTTATCTCGTTGATAATATTGTTGGTTATGGAGATAGCGTTGCTAATGCAAATGCAGGTGCTGGCTGGGTAAGACGCCCGGGCGATAATACTTTTGGACGATATCTTCAACCTACTGCGTATTCCGTCTATACATTCAGTTTTGATGCACCTAACACTGTTAGCGCCCCTTATTTAAAACGTAATCAGGAAACATTCAATTTCCGCGGAGCTTTGTCTTCTGATTTATCCAAAGAACATTCCATTAAAATAGGCGGCGAACTGCAGATGTACACCATACGTAATTACAGCTTTAACAATGCCGGTGTTACTGCTCTTGCAAATCAGCTTGCAAGTATTCCTCAGTCCGGACTGACCCAAGCCCAGGTGTATATTAAACAGGGTGTTAACAATTATGGCTATGATATTTATGGCAATGAATATAATGGTGCTGATAATTATGCTACAGGTCAATTAGGACCTAAAAAACCTGTCATTGCCGGAGCTTATGCTCAAGACAGAATGGAATATAAAAACCTTATAGTTAACTTTGGACTCCGTTGGGATTATATTAATATAGATAATTATCAACTAATAGATCCGACAAGACCTGAAAGAACTATTGATTTCCATACAGGTGCAGTTGATCCTAACGGGCTTGTTAAAGTTCCATCATTTAATTCTTTGACTCCACGTTTAGGATTTTCGTTCCCAATCACTGACCAGACTATGTTTCATGCACAGTATGGTAAGTTTATCCAACAGACAAGATTACGCGATGTTTATCAGGGCGAGTATGCTACTGCTTTTAACCTCCGTGGCGGGCTTTATATTACCAATCCGGTCGGTTTTAATGTAAGACCTACAAGAACTACGCAGTATGAAATCGGTTTTACTCAGCAGATTAGTGACTTTGCCTCTTTTGATGTAACCGGTTATTACAAAGATATTATTGATCAGGTTGTAGTTCAGTTACAGACAACTGCCGCCGGTTCTCCTTATCAGGCATATAATATTTATACAAATGGTGATTTCGCAACTACCAAAGGTGTTGAGGTTGCTTTTAATATGAGAAGAGTTGAAAGAGTTCAGGTTAATGGGGGTGTTTCATTCCAGGATGCAGAGGGTACCGGATCTTTCCCAAGTTCTGATGCCGGTATTGTTGGCGCTCCTATTGATGGAACAACTATTTATAAACCTGTTTATGTCTCTCCTCTTGAATATAATAATGCCCTTAGCGGACATTTAAGTTTTGATTACCGCTTTGGTAAAGATGATGGTCCTTCTGCTCTTCATGAATTGGGACTTAATTTGCTCTTTACTTTTACCAGCGGACATCCATATACTCTTGGTGCGGGCAAAGGTGATGTTAATGGTGCTCTTGAAGGAGATGCCCGTTTCAGATCTCCTGTAGAACCGTTAAACTCTTCTACTACACCCAGCACTTTCCAGGTTGATCTTCGTTTGGATAAAACTTTTAATATTTATGATAAACTTAGTGCTAATATCTATTTGTGGGTTACTAATCTTTTTGATACAAAAAATGTATATAATGTTTTCCTCAGAACTGGTACCGCTACTGATGATGGATACCTCAGCGATCCTTCCCTTGGCGGTCAGCTTGCTGTTCAAAATGGTCCCAAATTTTCTGAATTATACCATGCCATGAATATCGATTATTATCAGGCTTATCAGGTTGCAGGCGGTATTACTCAAGGTGTTGGATCCTCTTTACTTTTCGGACCTCCTCGTGAGATAAGGTTCGGAATTCGTTTGGAATACTAATTATGTATTATGTATCTAATTATAGGAGTTTAAATATGATTTCGAAAAAATTTATATACTTATTGTTTCTTACCTTAAGTATTATACTTCTTCAGCAAAACATTTCTTTTGCTAAAGATGGAATAAAAAATAAAAATAACTATGTCAATAAAAATCTGGACCAGGTTGCCACTACTTTACTCGACATAAATCTAATTTCTACCACATTCTATAATAATGGAATTGGCGATATTTCCCCTCTTGGAACAGCCGGACTCTTTTATCCGCAAGGAAGTGGTAAAACAGCTTGTTTTACATCAGGTCTTCTTTGGGGTGGTCAAATTGCCGGGGATCAGTACCCAAGAGTGGGAGGGACTGCATATAGAACAGGTCTTCAACCCGGGGCTATTTTAGCCAATGGCACGGCAGATGACCCGACGCTTGCTAAATATAGAATCTATAGGGTAAGACCGGATGTTAATCCTAAAAGTGTTGCTGATCTTACTGCCGAAGCTAAAAATGAAAATACTTCTGTCGCTGCACTAACTGCTCAGTATTTATTAGACTGGAATGAGTGGCCGGCCGCTTTAGGCGCTCCATATACTGATGTTAACGGTGATGGTGTTTATGATCCTAAGGTCGATATACCGGGTGTTCCGGGCGCTAACCAGACTGTTTGGTTTATTGCTAATGATATGGATGCCTCTCAATCTACTTATCTCTACGGAGCCCTGCCTATCGGTATTGAACTCCAGGCAACATATTGGGCTTATAATCAAACAGGAGCCCTTGGAAGCATGTATTTCAGAAAATTTAGGTTGGTAAATAAGGGTTCTCAGCATAATACCGTAAATAACATGTACGTTTCAATGTGGGCTGATGTTGATTTGGGAGATGCCGGTGATGATTTCGTCGGTGTCGATACTGTCCTTAGCCTCCAGTATTGTTATAATGCTCAGGCTGTTGACGCGGTTTATGCTCCATTGCCACCTCCTGTAACCGGCTTTGACTTCTTCCAGGGACCACTAGTAAAAGGAGTTGCAGGTCAGGATTTAAATAAAAATGGTGTCGATGACGCTCTCGATTATGGAATATTTAATGGCAAAAGAGTCGGCCCGGGCTTAATCAATCTGCCCATGACCGCTGCTTATTATTTTGCTAACGGTGATCTGAATATAGGTGACCCCCCACAGGGCGATATTCAGGGATCTGTTCAGTTCTATAATTTCTTTCAGGGAAAATATGGAATCAGCGGTGCTCCGTTTATTGATCCCATTACACTTAAAGTTACTACTTTTGCATTGAATGGTGATCCTGTTGCTAGAACAGGCTGGCTTGATGGTTTACAGCTCCCTCAGGGAGACCGTCGTCAGGGAAGTGCCTCCGGTCCTTTTACTCTTGCACCCGGAGATACGCAGGAAGTAGTTGTAGCTGAAATGGTTGCCGGCGCTATTCCCGGTGTTGATCGTATTTCTGCTATAAGTCTTTGTAAATATTATGATGCTCAGGCACAGTTGGCTTATGATAACTTCTTTAATCTGCCCGTCCCCCCCACTCTCCCGGATGTTAAGGTAATTACTTTAAATAAAGAAATTATGCTTGACTGGGGTGAGGATACTGCTGCAGTAAAATCCACAGAGATTACCAGCAACGGACATGGATATACCTTTCAGGGATATAATGTTTATCAGTTGCCAAATGCATCGGCTTCTATCAGTGAAGGTGTCCGTCTTGCAACTTTTGATGTAATTGACGGAATAGGGAAAATTCAGGACTTCGATTTCAATGTTAGTTCAGGTACTGTACTTAAAGTTGTTAAACAATTTGGTAATGACACCGGTATTAAAAGATTTCTTGATATTACCACCGATCAGGTAAGAGGTGGCGTTCCTTTGGTTGATGGAATTAAATATTATTTTGCAGTAACTGCTTACAGCTATAATCCGGATCCGAATGCCGTACCAAATAATCTTGAAAATCCAATCTCTATTATGACTATTGTTCCGCAGTCTGCTAATCCGGGTGTTAATTATCCGGCTCCAACAGGTGCATTTACTAACGGTATTGTCCATACGGGAACTGCTGATGGCGGTATAACTGTCAATGTTGTTGATCCGACTAAAGTTACTGGCGATATTTACCAGATCTATTTTACTACTCGCCAGGAAATTAGAAATTCTAATGGTGACTGGGTTGCTGCCAGTGTTAAAAAAATCAGATCAGGTAATCCTAATCATCCCGATACATTGACCGGGTCTTCAATTGATATCGCTGCAGTTTTTGGACCACAGGCTGGCGTTATTGACCTGAAATGTACTCTGAATCTTGTCTCTGTTGATTTTGATTATGCTGATGGTCTTAAACTGGTGCTCCCAGCAGGTGTTACTATTCTCAGTTCGACTAAACCAGTGTCTGGTAATAATGGTAATCCTATTGCGTTTTCCATTAGTGGTAATACTATTTCATATGGCGACACTACACATCCTTATACCGGTAACGGTGTTTTTGCCGGGGGTGAAACTTGGGATGTTATGGTCAACGGTGCTATTCCTATTACTACTCAATGGAAAATCTTTGATGATGGATATGGCAAAGGCCCGGTTGATGCTTTTGGCTCTACCTCTGATAATACCATTGGTACTTTGTCAAGAATAGCCGAATACTGGAACATGAAAGATTCTTCTACTAATCAGGTTAAACTTGTTAACCAGTCCGTGGTTGGTGGTATCGATCTCTTCCCTCGCAGAGATGATATAATTACTAACGTTGGAACTAATGCCAACCCGGTTGTTGATGGTATTCAGGTTGGTGTAAATGTTGGTTATAGCGCGCCTATTAATTATTTCCAAACTATACTTACTAAAGCCCCTGGTAGTACTACAACTTTAACTCATAGTTCCTCTACTACTACTTTGGATATCCAGAATTATACAATATTCGGCGGAACTGTCACAAGTAAAGCTATTGATAACTTTCCTGCAGGTGGTCCTTATATAGGCACTAACAATATTAATGAACTTCAAAAAGACTATATCTTAAAGTTTACTGGTGTCTGGGATTCCTTAACTACTGCTGGTGGTCAAGTAGTTCATTTCATTAAACCCGGCACAGGTTCATTGGCTACTATATTCCAAGCCGCAAACTTGGCTACTCACCCATTGAATCCAAATCCGGGCACTAACGCTCCGTTCTTAATAAGAATTCCTTTTGAAGTCTGGAGTAAGGATGATAAAAGGCAGGTTAATCTTATGTTCAGGGACCGTATACAACTTGAAACTGATAACCCGTTCTGGGCTTGGAATCCAAGCAACAGAATGTATGCTATCCTTGTAAATTCAGCTTACGATACTTTACATGCAATCCCCGGTAAAGTGGATCCTCTTAACGCACTGGCTACCTGGGTTCTTGTATTCTATGGTACTAATTATACTGTAGGTGACCAGCTTGAAGTAGATTATGCAAACCCGATTCAGGTCAGTGTTGATAAATGGACTTTTCAGCCTCCTCCATCTACTTATAGTAAAACTCTGGCTGTAACTGATCTGAATAAAATAAATGTTTTCCCAAATCCTTACTATTGTGTAAATTCTGAAGAGTTGAATAAATACAACCGTTTTGTAACTTTTAACCATTTACCGGCTCGGGCTACAATCCGGATATTTACTCTTGCAGGTATCCTCGTCCAAACGATTACTAAGGATGACCCCGGGCAGTTTGTCCGCTGGAACCTCAATAACCAATCCAATTTGCCTGTTGCCTCTGGTCTGTATATCGCATATATAGACATGCCTGATTTAGGATCTACCAAGATCGTAAAGGTGGCGATCATTCAGGAACAGCAAATTTTGGATAGATTTTAAAAAGGAGTTAATATGAAAAATAAAATTAAAATATTGATATTTTTACTTACGTCTCTTGTTGCCGTAAGTAATATCTTTGCCGCTGGTGGTAATCGTACAGGTACTGCAGGAGCACAGGAACTCATAATCCCGGTCGGTCCAAGAGGAATCGCTATGGGTACGGGTAATGTTGCAAATTCTTTCGGCATCGAAGCTCTTTATTGGAATCCAGCCGGTGCCGCAACATTAGAACATTCCGTCGATATTATGTTTTCTCATATGAATTATATCGCGGATATTGGTGTTGAATATGGTGCCGTTGCTACAAACATTGAAGGTTTCGGTACTCTGGCTTTTACTCTTAAATCCATAGCTGTCGGGGATATTCCTATCACTACTACTACAAATCCCGATGGCACTGGTGCTACATTTTCACCCCAATTCATCACTGCGGGTTTAACTTACGCGAAACAATTGACTGAGAGAATAGCCGTTGGTTTTACAGCCAATTATCTTTCTGAGACTATTGATAAAGTAAGTACCGGCGGCGTTGCTTTCAACGCAGGCGTAGTTTATAAGGATCTTGGCGATATTCCAGGATTAAACTGCGGTGTTGTTTTGAGTAACATTGGACCCAAGATGACATTCTCCGGATCAGGTTTACTTGTACTTTCTAATCAAACTGATCTGGCTCGTCCGCCTGCTTATACTTCACTAAATGCCGCTGCATTCGATTTACCGTCTTCATTTCAGATTGGTTTAGCTTATAAACCGGTGATCGACGAAGTTAACTCTCTGCAGTTCGCTGGTACTTTTCAGAATAATAATTTCTCAGGTGACGAATATAAGCTCGGTGCAGAGTATGGATATGATAATATGTTCTTCGTGAGAGGCGGTTATTCTCTCTCCCCCAAATCCCAGGATCCTGATTATATCTATGGCTTTACAGCTGGAGCAGGTATTAACTATAGCCTGCAGGGCGTTGCTCTTAAAATTGATTATGCTTTTCGTGCTGTAAAATATATTGGCGATAATCAAGTGTTCTCAATTCAGTTGGGATTTTAAAGTTATCTTCTTTCATGATCTCTTCTACAATCCGTGCTGGGTTTCCCTGCACGGATTTTTTATATTCTCCGGTACCAAAATGGAAAGTCCTTTCCGCTTGACATATTTTGAAGAGTTTACTGCCTCATTCTGACTTTTGATCTTTTATTTCCGGGAAATTGAGTGAAATATTCACTTTCATTTCTATTCCCGAATTCCTATATTTACACACTAAATTTTGGAGTGAATTATGGCAAAAACGCAAACATTTGCTGATAAAGCAAAAAAAGTTAAGGTTAATAACGGTGTAACTGTTAAAATGATTAAAGCGGTTAAATCGGAAAAAGGTTCTTTTAAGTTCAATGAGAAGTTTATAAAACTTGATGATATCAGTAAAGTCAGCGACCTGAAATAATCCTGAAAAGTGGTTACATCCCTTTTTATTTATATCTCTTCAAAGAGTTCAAGACTAAGTTTCCCCTCAAGTTCTAATAGCTTTTCTTTTACCTCCAGACCACAGGAATATCCACCCAGTTTTCCATCGGCGTTAATTACACGATGGCAGGGAACTATTATTGGTGCTGGATTTAATGCATTTGCTTGCCCGACTGCGCGGCTCTTAGTCTCCCCACCCATCTTAATTGCAAGCTCTTTATAACTTATTGTTTTGCCGTAAGGAATTTTTCTGAGTTCTTTCCATACATCCTTCTGGAATTCAGTTCCTCTTAAGTCAAGAGGCACATCAAATTCTTTTCTTTCCCAATTAAAATATTCCTTAAGCTGTTTGAACACATTAAACATGTAAGGATCATCAGGCTGTAGTTTTATTGCCTCTCCCCGTTTTATTTTAGTTCCGATATCATTAATATATATTTTCAGAATCCCCTTATGAGAAGTAAAAACCTTAAAATAAATTCCTTTTATTTTTGAGGTAGAATAAAATAATTGTTCAGCTTCTTTCATCCAGTTATTAAGAATGATTTAATCAGATAATTACCCTGCCATTACTTCAAGTGAAGGATCAATATCTCTCTTTAATAACCCTGCTATTGCTGTCAAAGTAGCAGATATCGAACTCGGACAACTTCCGCATGCACCCTGGTACCTTATGGTTACTACATTTCTATCTAAACCTAAAACTTCTAGTCCTCCTCCGTCATTGGCTAACGCAGGTCGTACTCTTTCGTCGATTAATTGGTTTATTTTTTTCAACATAACATTTGAATCATCATTAATGGGTGCTCTTTTACTTTCTTGCGGTAGCAATTGCTTATCAAAAATTTTAAGGAAATTAATAAAAGGGCGCTGTATCATCCCCCATGTTGCGGTTTGTGATTTTTCAATTGAAACAAACCTATCCATATAAAATATTGAAACAACCCCATCAATTTCAAATATACCTTTTGCAAAAGGATCATCTTTTGCGGCATCTCTATTTGAATATTGCCGCTTCTCATGTTCCAATAATTTTTCATTCAATACAAATTTTAATGCATTTGGATTGGGTGTTAAATCAACATCCTGAACTTGTAACATACTTCATATCTCCAATTATTAATGTAAAAATATAAAAAAATAAACTTTGTTAGTACCCATTATTAAGGTATTAGTTTAGAATGTTTGGTATAATACAATATTGCCGATAAATCATCACATTGTTTTGTTTAAATAAGATGAAAATATAACTTATTGTAATTAAACAAGTTAGCTCGGGCGCCAGTATCATTTGTTATCCGGTTCAGTATCAATCCAGTATAATTTCTGTATAAATTCAGTATCGGTTGTTAGTTCTGTTTCTAATCTTTGTCTCTTGTACGTTACTTGGGGATTGAATGATTTGGTTTTAACTTTGTTCCGGTTTGATGATTTCATTAGCTTTACAACAATAACTGAAATAATTTTAGGCGAAATTCAGGGAAATTGATGAAAAAGATATTAATAGTATTTACCGGGGGAACCTTTTCTATGATGATCGACGAAGCAACTGGAGGAGCTGTACCGAAATATTCCGGTGAAGAACTCATCCGCAGAATTCCCCATGCTAAAGAATTAGCTGATATCACATGTTATGACTTTGGCATGTATCCAGGACCCCATATGACCTCCCAGCTAATGTTCGATCTTTCTAATAAAATAAAAGAACTCCTGGGCAAAGAGAAATTTGACGGTGTCATTGTAACTCATGGTACTGATACGCTTGAGGAAACAGCGTATCTCCTGGATCTTACTTTAGATACAAAGGTACCGGTCGTTGTAATCGGTTCAATGAAAAATGCTAGCGATCCCGATTGGGATGGCCCGCGCAATTTAATTGATGCTGTTAATATCTGTCTGAATGATAACTGTAAAAATCTAGGCGTGCTTGTCTGTCTGAATGGAGAAATAAATGCCGCAAGTGAGGTAACCAAAACTTTTACCGATGAAGTCGATACATTTCATAGCCTCGATTTTGGCTCTCTCGGATTCGTTGATAAAAATAGGGTGATATTAAACAGACTCCCAAGAAAACTTGAAACACTTCACACTAAAAAGATAATTACTAATGTAGATTTACTTACCACTTATGCTGGCATGAATGAAAAATTTTTCAGGTTTTCCGCCGATAGCGGAGTTGAGGGCTTGGTGGTAGAAGCATTAGGTGTGGGAAATGTTCCTCCCGCGGCTTTTGAAGGAATAAAGTATACTGTAGATAAAAATATTCCCGTCGTTCTCGTTTCAAGATGCCCCGCCGGGGAAACTTTGGATATTTATAGTTATCCTGGCGCTGGTAAATGGCTTAGTTCAATTGGTGTAATATTCACAGATTATTTAAATGGTCCGAGGGCAAGAATTAAATTGATGCTCGCTCTTGGAATCACCAGGGATCACACAGAACTTAAAAAGATATTCTAAAGTTTAAACTCGTAGTTTTTACTTTTAAGCTCTATTCGTTATCTTAATTTATTAAATGAAATTACTTTACTCATATCTACGTCAATATTGGAAACTGGTTTTTCTGGCACTTTTTCTTGCTGCAGTAAATCAGATCTTTTCTTTATTAGACCCATATATATTCCAGCATGTGATAGATAATTACGCCTTAAAATTTAATCAGTATTCTACTGCAGCATTTTTTAAAGGTATAGGTCTTTTGCTTCTGGCCGCTGTAGGCGTGGCATTTATATCAAGGGTTGCAAAGAACTTTCAGGATTATTTTGTTAATGTAATAACTCAAAAACTAGGTGCCCAGATATATACAGACGGGGTTAAACATTCTCTCGAACTCCCATATCAGTTATTTGAAGATCAGAGAAGCGGACAAACCTTAAGCGTACTCCAAAAAGTAAGGTTAGATGTAGAACGGCTTATAAATGCAATTGTTAATGTCCTTTTTACAACTTTGGTAGGAGTAATATTTGTTACTATTGTTGCTATAAATATCCACTGGCTTATCGCCCCCATCTATTTCAGCTCCATTCCTATTATCGGTTTTATCAGTTCAACACTTAGCAGAAAGATTAAAAAAATTCAAAAATCGATTGTTACCGAAACAACTGCCCTTGCAGGAACAACAACAGAATCCCTTAGAAATATTGAACTTGTTAAAAGTCTCGGACTGGGTAATCAGGAGATAGATAGATTAAACTCCACTACAGGCAAGATATTAACACTTGAATTAAAAAAGGTGAAGTATCTTCGCAGCCTTAGCTTTATCCAGGGAACAGCAGTTAATTTTATTAGAACCACTATCCTTTTCCTCATGCTTTACCTGATTCATGAAAGAGCAATTTCAGTAGGACAATTCTTTCAGCTGTTTATTTATTCTTTCTTCATCTTTGGTCCCCTGCAGAGCCTTGGGGAAATAATAGGGATTTATCGTGAAGCTGAAGTTTCATTAAATAATTTTGAGGATATTCTCAAACTCCCTGTTGAGGTCAAACCAGTTAATCCTGTCTTAATAAATAATGTCGAAACCCTGGAATTTGAAAATGTTGGATTTAAACATAAGTCTGCTGCCTCTAAAGCACTCAACGATATAAATTTTCAAACAAAAGTTGGGGAAACAATTGCATTTGTAGGTCCTTCCGGTGCCGGTAAAACAACTCTTGTTAAATTGCTGGTTGGTTTGTACTCTCCTCAGGAAGGGAATATATTATATAATGGTCATCCGGGAGATACGATAGATTTTGACTGGTTAAGAGAAAAGATAGGATTTGTAACTCAGGATACTCAGCTCTTTTCTGGCACCATTAAAGAAAATTTGCTTTACGTAAATCCTTCTGCTTCTGACCAAAACATAACGGATGTTCTTAAACAGGCAGCCTGCCAACCCCTCCTTGCAAGAGCAGATAATGGGTTGGATACTATGATTGGTGAGGGAGGTGTAAAAGTTTCAGGTGGAGAAAAACAGCGACTCTCAATTGCAAGGGCTCTTTTGAGAAAACCCCAAATTCTTGTCTTTGATGAAGCCACCTCATCACTCGATTCAATAACCGAAGAAGAAATAAGTGAAACAATAAGAAATATTTCTGGGAGCAGAAACCTTATCGTAATTCTTATCGCTCACCGCCTTTCCACAGTTCTCCATGCTGACAAAATATATGTTCTCGAAAGAGGGCACATTATTGAATCAGGTAAGCATAATGAACTCCTTGATATTAAGGGACTCTATTATGCCATGTGGCGTCAGCAAATAGGTGAAAGAGAATTGCAAAAAATCGAAGTTATTAATAATTAAAATTCTAAATAAATCTATAAATACTATGAAGCAAATATTTACCTTTCTATTTCTATTAATGCTGCAGAATGTTTTTGCCTCAGATATTAAAGACATTATACAGCCTCTTAATTTGACTCCAGGGAAGACAGATACAGTCCTGATCAGCGATATTTTTTATTCGGATAATTATAAACTGAAGTTCAAATCAACTTCTGATATTAAAACCGAATACGTAAAAAACAAATACCTTGTCCTTACTCCCTCTGAAAATTTTAATGGCATTGGACTTATAGAATTTATAAGAAAGGGGGAAAATTATGTTATTCCATATAAAACAAACGCTAAAATTAAGAATACTTTCATGTATACTCCTGGTAAGGAAGTAAGCAAAGTTAATCTCTTCGGCAGCTTTAATGGTTGGAATAGGGGAGAGCTTCCAATGAGTGATAAAAATTCCCCCGGCACTTATGAAATCACTATTCCCCTTGATCCTGGAAGTTATGAATACAAGTTTTTCGTTGATACTGAGGAAGTGGTCGATCCTTTAAACAGTGAAAAGATCTCAAACGGAATGGGAAGCTATAATTCGATACTTTCAGTCAGTCCGGTGAATGCAGAAAATGTTTTTCTTCATGTTCTTGGCAGTCAAAAAGATAAAAACAACCTTAACCTTATCTTTTATTATGAAAAGAACAACAAGTCGTTTCTGCAAAAATCATCTGTTATAGCCCTTCTGAATAATTCAAGACTTCCTGACAACAAATTGAAGCTCGACGGGAATACGATAATGGTTTCATTATCAAAGGAGGATCTTAAGAAAGATCCCGTTATCAGGGTTGTTGTAAATGAAGCAGGTCTTACAACAAATATTCAAACTATAAATATTTATAACGGAGAAGTCGCATCAAACAAAAAGAAACAAAGTAATTATGATAATATCATCTATGCATTACTAATTGACCGCTTTTACGATGGGGATAAAAGTAACACCATTCCTGTTAATGATTCCCATCTATCAAAACAGGCAAATTATGAGGGGGGTGACCTCCAGGGAATAATTGATAAAATAAATGAGGGCTATTTTGATTCTCTCGGATTAAATATGATCTGGCTTTCTCCTGTTGTTGATAATACGGATAAAGCATACCAGGAATATCCGGAACCCCATAGATATTATTCCGGATACCATGGTTACTGGCCTATCAGTTCCACTAAAATAGAAGAGCGGTTCGGCGATATGAACCTGCTTAAGAAATTAGTTAAGCTTGCACATAACCATAATATGAAAGTAATCCTTGATTATGTTGCTAACCATGTTACGATTGAACACCCATTCTGGAAACAGCATCCTGAATGGTTTGGTAAATTATATCTTCCAGATGGCACAAGAAATTTACGTCGTTGGGATGAATATCGGCTTACTACCTGGTTTGAACCGTTTATGCCTAAATTCGATTATCAAAATTCAAAAGAAGCACTTGAGACAATGACCGATAATGCCGTTTGGTGGATTAAAACTACAGGCATCGATGGATTCAGGCACGATGCTGTTAAACATGTACCCAATAAATTCTGGCGACGTCTCACAGAAAAACTTAAAAAAGAATTCCAGGGAAAGAAACTTATTTATCAGATTGGTGAAACTTTTGGAACATATGAATTGGTTAGCTCTTATGTGAATAATGGTCAGCTTGATGCACAGTTTAATTTTCTTCTTTACGATACTGCTATCCCAACATTTAGTTCAAATGTATCATTCAAGTTCCTGGATGATCAGTTGAAAAAAACTTTCCAGGTATATGGATATAATAACCTGATGGGGAATATTATGGATAGCAATGATAAAGTAAGATTTATGGCGTATGCTGATGGGGAGGTAACGGATACTACGAAAAATCCTAACGAACTTGGGTGGAATAATCCCCCCACTGTAAAAAAAGAATCAAGCTATCAGAAACTTGAGTTATATCTTGCATATCTTAATTCAATTCCGGGTATTCCAATTATCGATTACGGCGATGAAATAGGAATGACTGGTGCTGGAGATCCTGATAATAGAAGGATGATGAGATTCGGATCAGATCTTACTTCGTGGGAAAAAAATACTCTTATTCAAGTTAGAAAAATTATCAACCTAAGAAAAGATCATCCCGCACTTAGATATGGAGATTTCCTCACTCTCAAAGCAGATGATAAAAATTATGTTTATTTACGTTCCGATATGAATGAACGCGTAGTGATCGCTTTAAATAAAAACGATGACAAAACCGCTTTTGAAATTAACCTACCAGGTTTTTATAATATCAAACATGCTGTTAATTTAATTACTAATGAAGAAGTTATTATAATTAATAATAAACTTCCGGTTTCTCTTAATGGTCTAAGCTGGAGTATGTATAAATTAGACTAACCTTTTTAAGGAGATCATATGCCTAAAATTTCTGTCGTTTTCGGGATACTGCTATCAGTACTCGGATTATATGGCTATTTTGGAATGGGTATGGTTAGTGTCACCGCCCTGATTCCTTTATTTATTGGCGTGCCCATAATAATTCTCGGTGTACTAGCTTTTGATGAACAAAAAATAAAACATTCTATGCATGCTGCTTCAGTCCTCATACTTTTGGGCTTGATAGGTAGTCTTTACAGATTAGCACATAAAGTCTTATTGGGAAATATTGATGAGTCTTCCATAATACTTATATTAATGTCAGCAATCTGCATAATATTTTTAATACTTGCTATAAATTCATTTATAGAAGCAAGGAAAGTCAGGGGGAAAAAAATAGGCCGCTGAATGAAAAATATAAAACTTATTATCATCATATTAATTCTGGTTACTTTTATTTCATGTAGTAAAACAACTAATTCCCTGATAAATAATGAACTGGAATCTAAGATGAATAGTATATCTGAAAATTATGTCAGGTTAGTATTAAATGTAGGTCTGCATGACCCTGGATATGTCGATGCTTATTATGGTCCGGCTGAATGGAAACCTGATGATTCTTCTGTGATTGTGAAAGATTCAGTTCAAATTCAAAAACTGTTTAATGAATCGGGAAGACTGCTCGATAGTCTTGACGCATTAAGCAATTATAAAGCTAATGAGATTGAGACCTTAAGATATAGATTTCTATATAAGCAGCTTCTTGCTGTCAAAGCTAGAATTTCTATGCTGGCAGGTGCTGTATTTACTTTCGATGAAGAAACTAAAATCCTGTATGATGCAGATGCTCCTGTTCATTCAAACGATTTTTTCGCTTCGGTAATTGATGAACTTGATAAAACTCTCCCCGGTAAGGGAAATATAGCGGAAAGGTTATCTGAATTCCGGAAATCCTATATAATACCGGTAAATAAACTCGATGCTGTTTTTACAGCTGCTATAAATGAATGTCGGAAAAAGACTCTGCAGCATATTCCCCTCCCTTCTAATGAAAACTTTTCTGTAGAGTATGTTAAAGATAAACCTTGGGGAGCATATAATTGGTATAAGGGAAATAGTTACAGTGTCATCCAGATAAATACAAGTCTTCCTGTATATATTGACCGCGCTGTTGATCTTGCAGCTCATGAAGGATACCCGGGACACCATGTTTATAATACCCTACTTGAAAAAAATATGGTTAAAGATAGAAAATGGATGGAGTTTACTGTCTATCCCCTTTACAGCCCTCAGTCTTTGATCGCTGAAGGTAGTGCCAATTTCGGAATCCAAGTCGTATTCCCAGGAGATTCTAGGATCAAATTTGAAAAGGAAGTTCTCTTTCCCCTTGCTGGTTTGGATTCGTCTGGTGCCGATAAATATTATAAGGTAATTGAATTATCCTCTAAATTAGATTATGCTGGCAATGAAGCCGCCAGATATTATATCAATGGAAAAATGAATAGAGCTGAAACAATTAAATGGCTTAAGAAATATGCTATTATGTCAAAAGAGAGAGCAGAGCAAAGAATGCGCTTTATCGATGCCTATAGGAGTTATGTAATAAATTACAACGTAGGGCAAGATTTAGTTAAAGATTATGTTAATAACAATGGTGGAACTGACAATAATCCTGACTTAAGATGGAAAATAATCGAAAGGTTATTATCTACTCCTCAGGTTCCTTCTAATTTAAAATAAAATAGAAATATGGAAAATATAGGGAAAGATAAAACTGTAAAGTTCTTTATTTCGGTTATAGGACTTGTTGTTATTTGTTTTACTTTAAGAGAGCTAAGCAATATTTTCATCCCCTTCGTGATTGCCTATTTTTTATTCTTTGCCTTCTCGCCGTTAAATGGATTCTTCGCAAAATACAGAATCCCAATGTTTGTAATTGTCCTTGTTGATATTTCCATTACAGCTCTTGCGGCTTGGGGAGTTTCTGCTTTTATAATAGGATCATTTTCACAATTTGCAGATCAGCTTCCTGTTTATGAAGAAAAATTGAACAGTATAGTAAGAAATGCAGCCCAAGGACTTGGTGTAAATGATCCTTTTTATAAGAATTTTTCTTTAAAAAATTCGTTTAAGAATATTGACTATAAACTTCTTGCAGGGAATATTTTCACTTCTACCTTTTCACTATTAGGTAATGTTTTCTTTGTCCTTTTCTTTTTTGTGTTTGTTTTAACAGGTCATAATAATATTTATGAGGCTATCAAAAAAAGATTTGTTCATAGAAAATCGGAACTTGAACCTGAAAAATTAAAAACAATTTTATCGGATTCTAAAAATAATGAAACAGTGGGCGAAATGTTGGAAAGGGAAACTTCTGACCGTGAGGAAAAGTTAGCCGGAACATTTAAAAACATAACTGAGCAGATTCAAAGATATATCATTGCCAAGATATTGGTAAACCTTGGTGCTGGAGTTTTTATATTCATTGTTTGTGTTATTTTTAAAATAGATTTTCCTATTGTCTGGGCATTATTTACTTTTCTTTTTAATTTTATTCCTTCTCTTGGATCTGCTATTGCTCTTGTGCTGCCGGTAGTTTTTGTTTTGATACAAACCGGTTCAGCGGGGTTTACAATTTTGATAGCTGTGATAATAGCTGCAATCCAGACCCTCTTCTTTAATTTCCTGGAACCGCAGATTATTGGAAGAAGGCTAAATCTTAATCCATTACTGATCCTTTTGTCTGTTTTGCTATGGGGATATGTCTGGGGGATTGTTGGAATGCTTTTATCAGTTCCCCTTACAGCAATTATTAAAATAATAATGTCAAATTCTGAATCCAAAGATATGCAGTTCCTAAGCGATCTGATGAGTAAAGAATAGATGTACTGGGATTAAATCATTGATTTCAAGTTCTCTATTAGAGAACGGAATTTTATTTTACTTATGGTGATTTCATTAAAAATATTATTCAGCAGTGCTCTATCAAGTATGTTGAAATCTTTTTCAAGTGGTGTGATGCATAAACCTCCGAAATCGCAGGCAGCAGGACTGAATAAAATCTTTTCCTCCCCCGTTTTATAAAATTCAGTTGGACGGTGTTTGGCTCTTAACATTATCTGAACCCTCCATCCTTTCCCTTTCTCATATAAACAAAGTATATTCATCATTGGCTCAACTAAATTTGATTGGGAAGAGTATACATGATAAAATGAGTTAAAGGCACTTATTAATTTCTTCTCCTCCCTTCCTTCAATTGATATTATTTTTCGAAGACCATCATATATACCGTATACCTTACAATCATTTTTGTCGGAAATAATTTCCCCATATTTTTTGATTATAAAGTCATATTCATTATCCAGAGGCATCGCATTTTTACTACCTGACTGAAAATGTAAATGATCAGGTGCCGAAGCTCCGCATTGAGGGCCATTATAAAAAACCGTAAAGTATTTTGATAAAAGTTTACCGAAATATAGAAGGTCTTCAAAATTGTTTTGTATCCGTTGGTTCTTATGCTTTGTGCTTGCTATTGTAAAGTGCTCTGGAAAAATGGGGAATGGATTTGCAAGTAGAATGTAATCCTTTATTATTATTCCTTCTTGTTCAGGGGGCAGAATTTCCATACAAAGAAAACATTGCCTGTCACTTATTGATTTTTCATCTACCTTTGCTGAAGATGAATTGTACCTGCTGGGATTAAACTGTACAATGAATGTGAAGCCATCAAATTGTATCCTCTTTGTCTTTACTGAATTTAATGAGTTATAACCTGATTTCAGAATCGGCCATGTTTCTTTTTGTTGCTCTAACAGTCTTTTTGCCGCATCATTGAAATTATTTTGTTCAATTAAATATTTAATTTGTTGATCATTAATAGCCTTTCCTGATTCAGTCATGTTTCCCTTTATTAATCTGCCGTCTGATTAAAATCTCCAAAGATCTAATTTTATCTTTATAGAAATTATAGCTATTTTCTTTTTCGATCGAAAGAAAAGAGTCCGAGTTTCCCTCCCATCTTCTGCATATATAAATCGGATCATAAATTCTTCCTATTTTATAGCATCGTGAAATGGCTAATCCCGCTGAATAATCTTCGCCATAGCATACATTTGGGAAATTAATTTCTCTGATAATCGGAGTAAAAAAAGCTCTCGGGGCTCCAAAACCGTTTATTCTTAATGCATTGTTGCATCCGTTCTCTATAGTCCATTCACGATGATCAATTATTCCGGGTGGGATTGGATTATATTGGAAATCGGTTAGTTTATAACCCCCTATCACCATGGCACATTTTTCTTTGTTGAAGACATTAACGATCTTCTGCAAAGTATTCTCATCGGAATATATATCATCACTGTCAAGTTGAACAGCAAATCTACCACATTCGGTATGATGAATCCCTACATTCCAGCATCCGCCGATTCCTAAATTAATACCCTCAGGTACTAGATGTATGAGATTTTTATTTGCCATTGCTAATGATTTAAGAACTTCAGTTGTTCCGTCATCCGAGTGGTTATCAATCACAATTAGGTTAAACCTGAAATCAGCTTTCTGGCTTATAGCAGAATTTACTGCTTCTGATATCGTCTTTACCCGGTTCTTAACAGGAATAATTACTGACACTTCATTTTTAAAATCTTGGGAGTATAAATCTATATCATTCGCAGGAGATCTAATAAAAGCATTAATATTTCTAATATAATCTGTAAAGGCTTGTTCCATCTCAATCTGAACATCACGGTTCTTTGAATCTACATATTCAAACTGGCTGTCACTTACTTCCGTTCCATTTGCTATATATAAAAATTCAGGGATTCGGATGATCGGATATTTTATTGATATGTTTAATCGGAGACTATAAAGACCGGCATATCTGTATTCGCCCTTTAATTTATTTGTGGCATCAGAGAAAATATCTTTCCTCATAAACATAATATGTCCAAAATTAAAATTATCTCGGACGCTTCCGGTTTGGTAGTCAATAAGATGATGGGGAGTCAGTAAACCACTATTATTATCATAATAATCGGAATAAATAATTCCTGAATTACATGAATGTGCTAAATTTGAAATCCTTTCATATGCATATCGCTCTAATTCTATTTCGGTTTCCGAAATGATTAAAAGTAAAAATTCGCTTTTAACTGATTTGTTTATTTGCTTTAAAGACTCGCTGCTGGAATATGGGTCAATCTTAATTGTTGTGCAATCAGGAAATATAAATTCTGAGTTCCCCGGCTTCTTCATTTCATACTCATGTAAGCTATCTCGACATTCATATTAATATAACTTTTTTAATTTGGTACCGGTGAAATAATGAAATAGAATCTCATCAAATTGATACCCTTTGGAAGCCATATATGCTGCACCTATTTGGCATAGTCCGACACCATGTCCCCATCCCGCTCCATAAATAGTAAATGTCTGAGGGACATCAGTTACAATGTTCCCTTTCTCAACAATAAATGCAGAAGAGTATAAATGAGTCTTTGATAATATCCTTCTTATTTCAAGTTCCTTACCGAATGTAAGTTCTTTCTTTGTTCCCTTAATTTTTAGTTTTATAATTCTTGCTGAATCTCCCCGTTCAATGGGAACTAAATCGATGATTTTCCCAAAATCTATTTTAGTTTTAGAATAGATTAATTCTCCTAATTCCTCTTGTGTATATTCTACTTTCCACCTGTAAAAATCTTTTGTTTCCTGGTCAAAATCATTTAGAACTTGAGATATTATTTTTTTGTCAGTTAAATTACAAAAAGAGGGGACATTCCCCTTTATCCATTTTGAAGCGTTAATTTCTGAATCAAAATTCAGATCAAAATTTTCCGGATCATATTTGTAATCAACAACAGTGGTCAAATACGTAATGTGGATTGGTTCCCATACATTATAGAATGATTCTGTTATTCCTCCGCAGGATTTGGAATATCTCGCATCACATAACTTATCATCATAAGTTAAAACAATCCCTTTCGTTTGTTCAGTTGCCTGCAATGCAACATCCGATATTATTTTTGTTATTCCCTGATATCTCTGGCAATGATCATCAGCACAGACATCAAAAAATTTATGATCCTCTCTGTCATACCATCTGATTATTTCAGTTTCAGAAACAAACTCATTTTTCGATTTGGTTTTATCCTTTTTAAGATTTTTCGATCTTTGCAACTGTGAAAGTAACCAGCTTCTGCTAACTATAGCCTGTGCTTTTAATAGCTGCAATGAACTCTTAGCATTCATTTCAGAGGAAATCACACTTGATAAATAATTTTCAATGGAAATAATGTTGATAGCTGTGAGTTTGCCATTATCCTTTATTATTTTCAGAGTTCCTGCAAATCTCTGTTTTTCTTTTCTTTCCCAATGAAATTTTAATCCAATAATTACATCTTTAAGTAAAAAAGACTCAATACCAGGATCTACTGGTTCAAATAAAACTTCATTTTGGAACTCAAATAGTTCATCTTCCCTTTTACAAATAATTTTATCCTTTATCAATTCTGCTGAGAACCGTCCGCTTAAAATTTGGCTGAGTCCCTCAACATTAAATTCGCCGTAAAGATCGAAGTATACCTTCTTTTCGGAAAGTATTCCGACACTGATTTTAGGTTCTTTTTTAATCGTAATCATTGTAAATGAAAAATATCAATTTTAAATTAAACTAAATGAACTGGATTTTCAAAACAGTAACTGGTAGCACTTATTCAATTATTTGAGAAATAAGATCAAACTTTTTAATTTCTTTCAATTCTTTCAATATATTAAGCATTGTAAATCTGAATTAAATGCAAAATGTTTATTATTTAGAACAATGGATATTTTAATTGGAAAAACATCAGTCAATTATATCATACCTTTTAATATTTTTATTAATTCTTATTCTTTTAAGGGTTGCTGGTTTTATTAATATTCAAAATGTTGAACTTCTAGGCTATATTTTGATATATTTTGGTTTGAGTTACGTATTCAATTCTTTTGGAAACAAAAGAAAGGGGGCCTTGTTTACCTCAACAGTAATTTTCTTGGTCGGCGTGGTCTTGTTTATAATTTCAAATTTTGAAATACAGCAGCTGTCCAAATTAATTATTCCCTCATCTTTTATGATTATCGGAATAGGTCTTTTTATGACCTATTTAGATGGTAATCAGTTGACTTATATTCTTTTATTGTCGCTTTTATTTATAGCCGTTGGGATTATTATTACTATAATATACGGTGAAATAACTTCGCATTCTTTTTACGCTTCATTTTTAGGGGTTACAGAAAAATATTGGTCGGTGTTATTAATTTTTGCAGGAATTTTTCTATTATTTAGAAAAGGGAATACCTAGGGATTAAATTTCCCTTGTAAATAAACTTTATTGCTTGGCACTATCGATCCGCTTGAAGATTCTTCAGTAATAAGAAAGTTGATATTATCTCCCTTCTGTAAATTTAACATTTTGAAAGAATAGAATCCCATAGTATCTGAAGCTTGGAAAGTTCTTAGACTAATATAGCTGCCTGATACACTAACCCATAATTGAAATAATTTCTCTTCTTGAATGACTGGCATCCTAGCAAACTGTATATAACCGACCTCTTTATCGGAGCCAAGAATAAGTTTTCCAAAACTGTTTGGGCTATAATTTGTTCCCCTTAAATTAATCACCTGTACATCCGGTGATTGAAGCATCTCCTTGATTTCCTGGCTGCCGATTAACTGTGTATTAAGGCTCCCAATCTCTTTTTTAAGCTGTTCAACTTCATTAGCTAGGCTATTCGTTTTCGAAGAGATATTCAAGTAAATAGCGATAATTCCTATTGCCAGCAGGAAGAACAGTACAACCCCCCATATCATGCTTTTATAATTTTTCTTAACCGGAATAGTTTGATGAATAGGGGGAATTTCTGTAATACTCATCAAACTGTTGGTTACTTCAACAATTTTTTGAATATCACTTTCTTCTTCTTGGGCGGATTTAAATTCGCTATTCTCTGAAGTTAATATTTCCGGTTCTGTCAAAGAAGAATCTGGTCCTATTTCTTTTATAGTCTCTTGAACATTAAGCGAAGGTTTATTTTTCTGTCTTTGTGCTTTTATCTCATCTTTTAAACGATATAATTTCTTCGCCACATTGTCTTTCAATTGGGGATCAGGAATTTCAATTGTTAATAAAGTGGGCAGCAAAGAGGCAAGATTTTGAAATTCCCCCAATTTCTGGTTATTAAGTTCTTCCCCGCTGTCAAAGTGTTCCCTAAACAGTTGAAGTTCTTCATTATCTAAACAGCCGAGGGAATACGCATAAATGAGGTCATTAATGTTCTCCATTTATATGTCTTTTCTAATTAAATTATCGTTTAGATTACCCAAAGCAATTTTTATTTTCGATTTTACTGTAGGAGCTGGAATCTTTAACCTATCGGCAATTTCTTTTTGAGTCAGACCTTCGTAATAAGCTAGGTGAATTACGAACTGCTGTGCATCTGTAAGTTTAATTAATGCGGCATTAATACTGTCCTTAATATTATTTGCAGTTTCAAGATCAAGAGGATCACTTATTTGTGAAAGTTTTGGGATTATATTCTTGTTTTCATAGTCATCATTATATGGCTCCATCTCTGAAGAATTTCTAGCTCTCCTTATCGTGTCAATTGCCTTATTTCGTGTTATTGTAACGATCCAGGTATATACGTTATTCGAATTAAAATCGAACAAATCAATCTTTCTCCAGATAATTACAAACACATCGCTTAAAACATCTTTTGCCATTTCTTCGTCAACGACTATTTTCTTAATTAGAGTATAAAGAAGAGGTGAATATCGGTTGTATAATGCCTCAAGAGCTTTTGAGTCATTAACGTGAACTCTCTGCATTAATTCACTATCGGTGGAAGGAGTATTTACAGGCATTATTCTCAATAATATGAAACTTTCTACATGCAAAGGTAAAATTAAGAGGCATAAAAAGCAATCTTTTCCATTTATGGTTATAGTCTAATTTCTTATCTTTAAACATTAAAATAGCATAAGGATTGTATGACTTCAGGTGAAATAAGAGAGCAGTTTTTAGATTTTTTTAAGAATAAAGGGCATAGGATTGTTGCAAGTTCACCTGTAGTTCCATATGACGACCCCACCTTACTTTTTACAAATGCAGGGATGAACCAGTTTAAAGATGTTTTTCTTGGAACTGGAACTAGAGAATACAACAGGGCTGCCAATACTCAGAAATGTATTCGCGTTAGCGGAAAACATAATGATCTTGAAGAAGTTGGGTACGATACTTACCACCATACTTTCTTTGAAATGCTCGGGAATTGGTCCTTCGGAGATTATTATAAAAAAGAAGCTATAAGTTGGGCATGGGAATTATTAACCGATGTGTGGAAACTGCCTAAAGAACGATTATGGGCAACTGTTTATGAGACTGATGATGAAGCTTTTAATTTCTGGAAAACTGTTACTGACATAAATCAGGATCACATTTTAAAGTTTGGTGAAAAAGATAATTTCTGGGAAATGGGAGAAACTGGTCCATGCGGTCCCTGCTCTGAAATTCATATTAATCTCTTGGAGGATTATGATAATCCCATATATGTGAATATGGGTTCACCAGTATGTATTGAAATATGGAACCTTGTTTTTATTCAGAACTTCAGAGATGCGGATGGGAAATTACATGATCTTCCTGCTAAACATGTTGATACAGGTATGGGGTTTGAGCGTATATGTCGAGTATTGCAAAAGGAATCTTCAAATTATAAAACTGATATTTTTTCTCCGATGATTAAAGTTATACAATCATTATCAGGCGTTAAGTATAATAAAATGGAAACAATTGTTCCTATTAATGTTATTGCCGATCATATTAGAACTTTAACTTTCGCCATTGGTGATGGCGCTGTCCCGGGTAATGATGGAAGAGGCTATGTATTAAGAAGAATTTTAAGAAGGGCAGCTCGCTATGGAAGAAAAATTAATCTTCATGAGCCGTTCCTTTATAAACTTGTGCAGGTTCTTGTTAATACAATGGGGGAGGTTTTTCCAGAAATAAAAGAAAAACAGGATTATATAGAAAAGATAATCCGCTCAGAAGAGGAAAGTTTTAACGCAACCCTTGATCGGGGAATTGACTTGTTCGAAAAAATAGTAGGTAAACTTCAGTCTAAAAAGAAAAGCATAATTCCCGGCGATGATGTATTTAAACTCTATGATACCTATGGTTTTCCAGTCGATCTCACAAATGTTATGGCTAAGGAAAGAGGACTTTCTATTGACGAGCCAAAGTTTAATGTTTTAATGCAGGATCAGAAACAAAAGGGAAGGGATGCAACTAAGGAAAAACTGACAGTAGTTAACATAAATATAAATGATCTCCGATCTTTTGTTCTGCTTGACCAGAACACTGAGTTTACAGGTTATGATGAGCTGAAATCTGATTCCAAAATAATCGGTTACAAAAAAGATGATGGAAAAGAGCTTATCATTCTTAATAAAACCCCATTCTATGTTGAAGCAGGAGGACAAGTAGATGATCTCGGTCATGTTATTATTGACGGAAATAAATTAAACGTCATTGATTTAGTAAAGATAGAGGATAAGACAGTTCATGTTATTGAAAATGAAAGTGCATTATCTGTAAATGCAGGGATCGAAATTGTGGCAGAAGTGGATAGCAAAAGACGCTGGGATATTATGCGGAATCATTCAGCTACACATTTTATGCATGCAGCTATGAGAAAGATTCTGGGAACCCATATCCAGCAGGCTGGCTCATATGTGGGACCTGACCACTTTCGTTTCGATTTTGCACATTTCGCGAAGTTATCAGAATCAGAAATAAAGGATATTGAATCGCTGGTTAATGAAAAATTATTAGAGAATATTCCCCTTCAGCATCACCGCAATATTCCTTTCAATGAGGCAAAGAAAATGGGTGCGCTTATGTTTTTTGGTGACAAATACGGCGATAAGGTTAATGTTGTTCAGTTTGGTAATTTTACTATGGAGTTCTGCGGCGGTACCCATGTCCAAAATTCTTCACAGATAGGATTATTCAAAATAATTAGTGAGTCATCCATAGCTAGCGGTGTAAGAAGAATTGAAGCCCTTACTGGATTCGGAATTGAAAAATATATCAATCAACAGTTGAATAACCTCCGTAACCAGGAAGAGAAATACCAAAAATTAGTTGATGAGAATAAGCATCTGGAAAAAGATATCGCCGTCTTTAAACTGCAGTCCAAACTTGTTGAGTTAAATTCAATTATCTCTAATCCTTCTATATTGGATGGTATTAATATTTATAAAGGAAGAGTTAATTCGGAAAATATGAGTGAGCTTATGTCACTTGGCGAAGAGCTTAGGAATAAAATAACGCATGGTATCGGAACTTTGGTTTCTGAAATTGATGGTAAAGCTTCGATTCTGACTGTAGTTACTGACGATCTTATAAAGGAAAAGAAACTTAATGCTGGTAAAATTGTCGGGGAACTTGCAAAATTAGTCGATGGAAAGGGAGGCGGAAGACCCCACTTGGCTACTGCTGGAGGAAAGAACACATCTAAAATAGAAGATGTTTTATTAAAAAATGAAGAAGTGATTAAACAGTTTGTCTAAATCTAGAATAAAATATATCTGCACTTCATGTGGGTACGAGTCATTACGCTGGCTTGGTAAATGTCCCGAGTGCGATAGTTGGAATTCTTTTTCCGAAGAATTGGTGGAAACATCAAAAAGAAAAAGTGATTCCGGTAAGAAACAAAAATCCAGTATTTATAAAATAAATGAGTTAAGCGCAACCGAGGAGGATAGGGTTAAGACAGGCATAAAAGAATTTGACAGGGTCCTTGGGGGAGGTATTATGCCTGGTTCTGTCATTTTACTGGGGGGAGATCCTGGCATCGGCAAATCTACGCTTGCAATGCAGGCGGCTGCAAATATTTGTTCCAATGTCCTCTATGTTACGGGCGAAGAATCACCTAAACAGATCAAGTTGCGCGCTCTGCGGTTGAAAATTAAATCAGATAATTTTTTCATCCTTGCCGAAACTAATCTCAATAACATTCTTTCTTCTATTAAAGAATCAGAACCTTCTGTCGTCGTTATTGATTCTATTCAAACAATGCATTCAGAGCAGTTTGATAATTCACCCGGAACGGTTACCCAGATAAGAGAATGCACTTCCCTATTAATGGAAGAAGCAAAAAAAGGTCATTTCGCAGTTATACTTATCGGGCATGTTACTAAGGAAGGAATAATTGCTGGTCCCAAAGTTCTTGAGCATATTGTTGATACTGTGCTTCAGTTTGAAGGAGAGAGCAATCATTCTTTCAGAATATTGAGATCTCAGAAAAATAGGTTCGGAAGCACAAATGAAATCGGTATTTTTGAAATGCATGAGAATGGTCTTGCTGAAGTTAAAAATCCAAGTGAGCTGTTCTTAAGTGATAGGGACAAGAATGTCTCTGGTTCTGCAATAACTGCAAGCGTTGAAGGAACAAGACCAATCCTTCTTGAGGTTCAGGCGCTTGTTACTCCTTCTAATTATGGGAACCCTCAAAGAGTAACGACTGGATTTGATAGCAGACGTCTTTCAATTTTATTGGCTGTGCTTGAAAAAAGAGCGAATTTACGTTTATCGGCAAATAATGTATTTCTGAATATGGCGGGTGGTGTCAGGATAATGGAACCCGCTGTTGATTTGGCAGTATGTTGTAGCATTGCATCAAGTTTACTTGACAAAATAATTGATAATAAATTAGTCCTGATAGGCGAAGTTGGTTTGGGGGGAGAAATTAGAAGTGTGGGGAATATTGAGAAAAGGATTCAGGAAGCAGAAAAACTTGGCTTTAAAAGAATTGTTATACCCGGAAATAACTTAAAAAACCTTAAGTTAAACACTGGTATAAACATAACCGGGGTTAATAATATTGGTGAGATTCTGCTGTCTATTCTTAAATAATTTCTGGAAATATCTGCTAAAAGTGTCTCAAATCAGTTAAATTGTCCAAATATTAACACTTTTAATATAAAAAGATCAAAATTATTTTGTTTTTTTAATTATAATTTTTATCTTTCTTCACGGTTTAATCGCCGGAGTATATTATTGTTTATTTTTTAGAGGTAAGTTAGTGAGTACTAAACTTTTTGTGGGAAGTCTTCCCTGGGCAGTTAATGACGATATCTTGAAGAACGCTTTCGAGACTCATGGTAAAGTCGTTTCAGCAAAAGTGATCACCGATCGTCAGACTGGTCGTTCACGCGGATTTGGTTTCGTTGAAATGGAAAACGAATCTGAGGCAAGTAATGCTATACAAGCTCTTAACGGTAGCGAACTTAGCGGACGCAGTATTATCGTCAGCGAAGCCAAGCCGAAATAAGCCTATTTCATCTTGCGACAAATTAAGCGCTCTCAGGAGCGCTTTTGTTTTTTAAATAAGTTCAGTCCCCTTATAAATGATAAGTGATTTTCATCATTATATTCCTTCTTTCCTCATAACTTGCACCACTGAAAAATGCCCCCTTTATTAAATGTTCATGGTCAAGTATATTATTAATAAAAACTGATGGCTCAATAGTCTGCCCGTTTCCTATATTAAATGTATAACCGCCTGAAATATTAAAAATCCACGCAGGGGAAGTATGTGCTCCTTGATTAAAATCAAATAAGCCAGTTTTGAATTCGTAATTACTGGTTCCATTCGATAGACCAGAGCCGTAAATGCCTGTTATGTCCATAAACCAATTTTCTGGCTGGTATTTTAATCCAACTACTGCCGACAATCGCTGATCATGATCAAGGTCAAAAGCAGTTGTAGAGGAATCAGGTGGAAGAAATCCCCCGGAAACTGGACCCATTCCATAAGCATGTATAATTGATCCATTTACATACCCGGAAAATGGATTATCAGGATCATTATATGTAAGCGCAAGTTCCAAACCAGTCACCTTTATCTGGTTTATATTAACATTTACTCGTATTGTGCTTGAACCAAGTGTCTGGTCATCAAGTCCCGGAGAGGATTCTTTATAAAAACCAGCAAATTTAGTATTAAATCCATTCAACCAGTTTCTTATAAAATCTATTTCATATAGATTGTCTTTTTCAGGAAGTGCTGGGGAAGTAGCATTTCCAAATAATGCAGCTACAGCTCCTAGGTTTTCAATATTTGTAGGCATGAATAACCTGTCATAGCTTAAAACGAAACTATTAAATTCATCAATGAAAAAACTCCATTTGAATCTTGGTTCCGCCTGCGATTGGTTTGAAATATAGGGAGCTTTATGAATATCATACCGTAACCCAATATCAATCCTTGTCCATTCAGCAGGATGCCATCCGGCTTGAACAAATGTTCCGAAATCAAAACCCGAATAACTGGAAATCGTATTTACGTTATCCCCGGAGGTATTAAAAAAATTAAATTTATCTGTGCCGGTTGTATAACTGTAATTAAAACCTGCAGCAAAACCAAATTGATGAGAAAATTTCTGATCATATTTAGTCCGGAATCCTAATGTATTAAATGATCGGTTCTGGTCAACCACATAACTTTTAGTAGAATCACCATTTAAATTGACTGTTAAATAATCATTAACATTAGGAGTATATGTTAGTCCTCCTTCACGGGCAAAGCCGCCAATAAATAAATTGGTTTCTTCATCTGTGACTGATGAGATTGTGTGAAAAAAAGAAAATGTCTGGAATCCGTTATATGAATTCTGTTGGTCAGATAAAAATCCCAAAGATGGATCATAGGGAATTTGGGAAAGGGTTTTGCTGTAATTTAAATTAGCAGTTATATAATCATTTTCATTAAGAAGATAATCCAATTTACCATAAGCAAAATAATCAAATCCATGATCATGGAATAAGGGGATTACTGGTGGGTCGATTCTTCGGTCTGTTTCTTGCCTTGATCCCGTAAAAAAGATCCCAAGCTTTCCAAAATGGTCACTCAAAGAAATACTCTGTCCGTTTGTATTTAATGCCTTTAAGGAACCAACACGGCTTCCTAATGAATCTCCTGAAGTTAGATAACTTCCTCCATAAGTTGAAAAATCGAGATGAAAATTACCGGGAGGGACTCTGCTCTGAATATCCATTAGACCGGCAATTTGTCCGCCAAATTCTGCAGGGAAACCCCCGGTGTAAAATGTAACTTTTGAAATCACTTGTGGGTCAACAATCTCATTTAATCCTCCGAAAACTCCAAGCGGAATAGGAATACCGTCAATTAAATAAGTGAATTCTCCATGCTGCCCTCGGATATGAATTTCTCCAGTTGGAGCTTTAGCCGTTCCGGCAAGGTTTTCTTGCACCAATTGGATAACGCTTCCCGTTGGGGCGGAATGGTAAGATTCAAGGTCCAAAGTTTGTTCCCCCGAAATTATGTCTATGGTAGCATTACTACTATTATTATTTATTCGGTTTCCTGTTATCTCGATTTCTTTAAGCAGTATATTTCTTTCAGAAATTTGAATATTAAGGCTTTTATGCGATTTATCTACTGTAATTGTATCTTTATAATCTTTATATCCTATCATTCTCGTAGAAATTTCATATCTGCCCTCCTGGAGATCATTGAATATAGCTCTTCCAAAAGGGTTGGTTACCGTGGTCGCAATGATGGAATTCTTTTTCTTTAAAATTACATTTACAAGCTGAAGTGGATCTGAAGTCTGTTTATCTGATACAGTTACTGTAAAATTAATGGTTTCAATGACAGAATTGTTGCTTTCTTTAGATCCGGCATTCGCATTTTGATAAAGAAAAATGATCAAAAGAATAGCAATTGTAACTTGATTCATGAGAAATATATTTTTAATAAAATTATGTTTGCACATTTAATATCCGCTTGATGTTAATAAAATAAGAAAATCAATTTAATCTTTCAGTGAACGGGAATTAATACCTTTTGTATTTGTCCCGTAATAAGAAAAACTAAATGAACTTAAATTGAAAGGATATTTCCAGATGGAGGACCGCGGAGATAATTTACATCCACGGGATTGGATTTATATTTCGAATCAATATTTATTAATGTACAAGTCTCAATTAATAATACTGAATGAAAGGTCGTTCCATTTGTATTAACATTTATTGAAGAAAACAAGTGGCATATCTGGCAGTTATCTTGCGAATCGGAGGAGGTTGAGCATAAATTGGTACAAGCAATTCCAATTGTTTTATAAGTATTATTTAGCGTATCTCCATGAACGTGAGTGATGGTTAATACAATAAAAGAAAAATACCCCAATAGGAATATTGAGGAAATTATCGTTTTATGTCTGTTTATACGTTTAATCATACTCGGCAAAAATATAAAATACATTTATAGCGAACAAATCACTTACAAAGTATAAACTCTTTATTTATATAATTGTGCCCCAATTCATAAGGATTTTACAGGGAACATCCGTCAATGCTCTTAATTATTTGCGCTAAATATGCATAATACAATATTATCATTCATCAGAATATGAATGAATTTAAACTTATCCTGAAGTTGTTTTCACCGCGGTAGTTCAGTTTCCATGCAAATTCAAGCTGTATGGGCAATAAAACATGACCGATTCCAAAACCGGCTTCGCAAAACGGGTGCTTAAATACATTGGCTTGAAATGGTATATAATCTTGTGTTTTAATTCCGACATTAGATAAAGCAGAATTAAAAAAAGTATTTAGTTGGATCTCCCAATCCATTAACCCGGGAATTCTTAACAATTTAAATAATTCATCCCGGAAGTTATGTTCTAAGAATAATGTCACAGCATTTTCTCCAATAACCTCATTTACATTTAATGTCCTGAATGTAAATCTTTTGGATGCTAAATTTATATTCCCCGGAATTGAATATAACCACTGATAAGGGAGCGTTCCGTCATTAAAGTTTCCATCCAATCGGAAATTAAGATTGGCGGCCTTAAATGTATTTAACCCTCCTGAAATATTGAAATGGTATTTCTTAAACTCGAGCCCGCTGTTTAATATGCTGGGATTTGAAAATGTAGCATCCCCTCCGAATATTATAAATGTATTATTCCTGGTAATTCGTTGCCTTGTAAATCCATCCTCCACATAATCCCTGAAGTCTATATTAAAACCACCCGTAAAAGCATTTATTTTTACTTCATTCACGGGGGGATTTATTCTGTATCCCCTGTCCTTTGCAAAGAATGAGAAATTCGATTTATTCACTGCGTCGTTGTCGGTCCGGTTTATAAAACCTGCCTCCAGACTAAGTACCGGAAATACTTCCCCCGATAAATTTAAAGTAAAACCCTTTGAGTAATAATAATCCCTGAATTCATATTTTGATAAAAGCGCAAGAAGTGTTGAGGTTAGTTCGTTATAATCATCCGAATTTTCAAATAAGACAGATAATTTATTGAATGCTTCAATGTCAATTTTAGTAGTGCGGTAATTTTCTGCTTGGTATTCTGCGGAAAGGCGTTCTTTTAATTTCTTATCCGAAAACCCGTTTGAAAGTTCTAACGAGGATTTCAATCTTTCCTCAAATGCATTATCCAGAAAAATTCCGAAATCAAGAGCATGTCCCTCTATACTGTTGAAATGATACATTCCCAATGGGGCAGAAATGGAAAGGTTCTTATCCAGGTCTATTTTAGTGGATAGAATTGAAAGGTTATCCAGGAATGTCCTGGGCACGTTCTCAACGCTGTCTATCCTTTTATATGCAACTTGTTCTTCGGGAGTATTTGGTATGCTCTGGGTCTTTGTCCAGAAAATTGAATCTTTCCTGTCCGCTTCAGGCACAACAGTAATTACGGCCTTATCGAACATGTCATCGCTTATATCTGCATTAACCTTATAATCATAAAGTATAGTGTTCAATTCAAAACCGATTTTGGCCAACCCCAAAAGATTTGCTCCAATTATAAGACGATAATCGGATGGCATAAAAATATCATCATCGTAATTTACAAATTGCTGGTAAATACTTATAGTATCAAAAAGCCCCCCGGTATTTGCTGCTCTGTTAAGCCGAAATTCAACTTTTATCAGGTCATAAGTGCTGTCTGTTATAAATATATTTCCCTCAAAACCTGGATCACTATAATTATCAGGAGTCAAGTAAATCTTATAAACTATCCTGTTATCCATCGTCATTCTTTTTTCTAAATTGAAGTAATAATAACTAAGTGCATTATCCGAAAGAGGACCGGGGAAATTCCTGCCGAAGAAAGAAACTTTATCTTCATAGAAATTCTGGATTAGCCTCCCTCCGGTTAATATATTTATTGACGAAGGAAAATTTGAACTCTGTTTTCTTGCAATTATGATTTCCTTGTATCTGTCTGGTTTTTTATAATATCCCTTACTCTGGTTCTCAAGGATACCGGTTATCTTTAACTTTAGTGAATCATTAATCCCTAAGCCGACATTTATAGATCTTCCCTTTGATGATATCTCCTCCTGTGTCTTGATTAATCCTTTAGTGTATGCTTCAAACTCATAACTCTTTAATTTCCTGCTCCTTTCATCTTTTCTTTGGATTGCCTTTCTGATAATTGGAATAGCAGGATTTTCGCCTGGACGTACAATTATTTCAGAAAGTATAACTTTTGTTTGTTTTAGTTCAAAGTTCACTTTCCTCAGATTTTTATCTAATACTATTAAAACAGTGTCGGAAATATATCCTATATATGAAACGGTTAATAGGTATTCTCCTCTATTTAACTTGAGTTCATAGTCCCCGTTTCGGTTTGAAGAGGTTCCTAAGGAAGAATTCAATACCCTGATATTCGCAAAATATAGTGGTTCATTTGTTCCCTTGTCAGATACCTTGCCCGAAACTGAAAACTGTTGTGATTCAGCTATAACAACAAATGTGAATAAAATCAAAAATAAGGCAATTCTTTTCATAAATAGAATAATTTGTGTATGTAAAAATAGGAATAATGATTAATTTGACCCTATCACTCTAAAGAAATGTTATGAAGACTGGATTAATAGTTTTTCTTATTGTTTTATTAAATATACCTTCCATTAAAGCAGCGGATTCTTTAAGCGCTTATCAGATTATCCAAAAATATATTGAGGTAATTGGCGGTAGGGAAAAATTGAGCAAAATTGAGGACCGCCTTACCGAGATGAAGGGAAATGTCCAAAAAGTTGATGTGCAAATGACTATTTACCAGAAACAGCCTGATAAATTTAAACAGATTATACACGCAGGTGAAGTTGAGCAGACAATTTTATTTAGTGACGATAAGGGATATTTAAAAATAAATGACCAGGTAAAAGAAATTCTTGGAGGGGAATTGGCTAAGCTGAAAAATGAATCAACACTTAACCTTTTATTAAACCTGGACACTAATGTTATTCATATTACTTACCTTGGAATAGACACTATAGAAAATAGGCTTGCCTACAAAATACTACTAAAAAATTCCTCCCTTAATTGGATACATTACTATGATATAAGTACAGGCTTTAAAATTATGGATGAAAAACCTGTTACAGCTGTACAGCGGACTTATTTGCAGAAAACCTACTACTCTGATTTCCGCCCCGTTGATGGCATCTATTTCCCCTTTAAAATTCGACAGAAGCTTGGACAGCAGGAAATGGAATTTGATGTAACAAATATCAAAATAAATTCAGGGATTAATGATTCCGAATTTAGATTTGATTATTAAACCCTGAATGAAAAGGATTATTCTTAAACTGCTATTAGTCGAAAGAATTTTAATCTCAAGATCAAAGCATGATACAAAATTTTAAACATATAATCTGGGATTGGAATGGTACGCTGCTCAACGATACCTCCCTGAGCCTTAATATCATCAACGGACTTCTCAAAAGTAAAAATCTGAATACTCTTTCATTGGAAGACTATAGATTCATTTTTGATTTCCCTGTTAAGAATTACTATGAAAAAGCAGGATTTAATTTTACTGAATATTCATTCGAAGAAGTGGGAAAACAATGGATGGATGAATATGAAATAAGGAAAGGGGAAACCATTTTATTTGAAGGGACAAAAGATGTTCTGGATTATATATCTTCTCTGGGAATCGGGCAGTCAATCCTTTCCGCCTATTCGCTTGAAACTCTTATTGAGATGATTAATGATTACGGGCTAACTAAATATTTTGAACATATTACCGGGCTCGATCATATTTATGCCACCAGCAAATTGGTTATAGGTCGGGAACTTATTAATAAAATTAATGTCCCCCTCCAAAAAATAGCGCTTATCGGAGATACAATTCATGATCATGAAGTTGCAGCCGAATTGGGAATTCAATGTATTTTAATAGCCAATGGGCATCAAAGCAGGGAAAGATTATTGTCGTCTGGTTTTCCGGTCCTGAATGATATAAGGGAAATTATTACTTATCCTTCGACGTTATAATAACCTCGAAGGTTTTAACCACCACATCCTCAATCCTGATAACTTTCCAACACCTATTTTATCATTCCTTCCTCTGATAATTTGATCTTGGCAATAACTTCAAATATCAATGCAGCCGTTATTCCCCATATTGTGCCTTCCTTAGTTCGCCAGGCAAATACTTTATGTTTCCCTGCTGTCCAGGGAGCTAAATACTTTTCCGGAAGGTCAAGTTCTTTGGCAGGGAATAGGTCAATCTTTTCTCCGTTCATTGTTGTATAATAAGGATGAACTTCTAATTTCAAATAATACGTTTCAGGAGGCGTTTCATAAAAATATGAAATAGGAATAAGGAAAACTTTTTCTACCTCGGCCTTATCGGGACTGAGCTCATCCAAATTATTTATTTTAATCTCTGCAAGGAAAGGATCAACAGTTACACCCATATTCCCTACAAGTATATCAACTTTCCCGATAACTTTAATTTTTCCTTTCTTTACACCTAATTCCTCTCTTGTTTCCCGGATAGCAGTTTCTAATAATGATTTATCTGTACTTGGATCATATTCCCCGCCGGGAAAACAGATTTCACTCCCTTGTCTTATTTTTGCTCCCCTTTTCTCAAAAAGGAAATGATATTCTTCATTATACCATACCAAAGGAATTAGTACTGCGGCATTAAAATATTCTTTCTTTCTTAGAATACCCGGTTTTCTCGGCAGTACCTGTATTAGTTTTTCAAAATCGATAGTTCTCATATTTATTTTATTCTTTCTCTTAAATATAAAAATACCCGTATCATTTCAAATTATCCCGCATGTAAAAATTAGCCATTCCACAATAATAGAATTAAACATTTGGATTGTATTGAACATTTCAGTTCAGTAGGGCACTATTCAAAACGCCGATCCTCCTTTCCCTCAGCCCCCCAATCCCGACTTAAATACCTATATTCACTTTCCAACTCTCCCAGCCTGCATTCTCTTCAAGTTTCCCTGCAAAAGAGCAACATGAGAGCAAGATGAGAGCAACTTGGAATGACTGCAAATTTAGATTTGGTATGTTATTATCCCCTCCCCTCTCGCTATCGATCTCTCTCTATCTGTAAAATTTACCACTTACACTTTAATTAAAGTTCCTCCCTACTATTTACTGTCGGAAAGTCACTTTTTTGCCATATATAAATTGAATTATTTGAATGTATAAATTCATCCCTTCTCCAACTCTCATTTTATTTTAGTGAATTCCTTTTATCCATTACCGGAATTTTATTTATATTCTACTAATACAAAATGGAATATTAATGATTTTAGATTCAAATCAAAGACCTGAAATTACCTATCCCTGCGAGTGGTCTTATAAAATTATAGGGAACAATATTGATAAAATACTTGAAGCGATTGAAAGTGCTGTTTCAGGGTTAAAATATGACGTAACCCCTTCCAATATTAGCAAAAATGGAAATTACTACAGCCTTAATTTAAAGCTTACAGTTCCCAATGAAATATTTCGCGATCTTATATATCAAAAACTGGATAGCAGCGAATCTGTTAAGATAGTTTTTTAATAGATATGGGGAGTTCTTATCTTTAAACCTTAAATAATAATGAATTTGAATGAAAATAGTTGCCGACGAAAATATAATTTTTGTGGATGAAGCATTTTCCGGTTTGGGAGATGTGCATCTATATAGCGGTAGGGAGATTACTAATGCATTATTAAAAGATGCTGATGTTCTTCTCGTAAGATCAATAACGGAAGTCAACGCAAGTCTCCTTGATGGAACAAACATAAAGTTTGTTGGAACGGCTACAATCGGCACCGATCATGTTGATACAGCATACCTTGCTGAAAAAGGAATTTATTTTACTGACGCCCGTGGTTGTAATTCTGATGCTGTGGCAGAATATGTTTTTACTGCCTTATTAAATATTTCAAATGAACAAAAGTTTACGTTAAAAGGGAAGTCTATTGGAGTCGTTGGAGTCGGAAATATCGGAAGCCGGATTGTTAGGTTAGCCGGGACTCTCGGTATGAAAGTACTGCAGAATGATCCTCCCCTAAAAAGAAAAACAGGTGGAGAACTATTCCTTGATCTTAAGGATTTGATGGATGTTGATATCATCACCTTCCATGTTCCGTTAAATATGCAGGGAGAGGACAGGACATTTCATCTTTTTGATTATGAAAAGATCAATTCACTCAAGGATGGTGCAATCATAATAAATGCTTCAAGAGGTCCTGTTATTGAAAATAATCCATTGGATCAGCTTATCGGGAAAAAGAAATTTACCGCTGTGCTTGATGTTTGGGAAAACGAACCTGAAATAAATATGAACCTTCTTCAAAAAATAAGATTCGGTTCTCCTCATATAGCCGGGTATTCTTATGAAGGTAAATTTAATGGAACGGCTATTCTCTATAATGCTTTGTGCAGCTTCTTAAATAAAAATCCCCGGTGGCTTCCTAAAATCCCGCCAGCAGAAAATTCTCTTATCAGTATAAATGGAAACTCAACTCCTGAAAAAGAATTATTCAAAGCCGTTAATCATATTTACAATATTAGTTTGGACGATAATAACATCAGGGGTATTTTCAAAGCCGATAATCCCGGGAAATATTTCGATAATCTACGTAAAACATATAATCTGAGAAGAGAATTCCTCAATTATGTTGTAGATATTAAACCATTTAGTGAGGACATGGCTTCTTTATTCAGAAGATTCCGGTTCAAAACTTCCCCTTCTTAACTTGTTCTATTTAGGGAATTTAAATTCTACAGGAATTATTACCCGTGCCATTATAGGTTTGCCTCTCTGCAGTCCGGGCTTAAATCTGGTATAAAAAATAGTGATCTTTGCTGATTCACCGCATTCGTACCCAATATCATTTAGAATTTTTGCATCAATGACATCCCCCGACTGGTTTACCAATGCCTCTATCTTCACAACGCCTTCAATCTTATTCTCCTTAGCCGATTGAGGATAAACTAATCTTTTGTAAATACCAGTCATTCCCCCGACAGGCTCTGGCATTACCTCCGCAGTTGCATAAACAGAATCAACCTTAATGGAATCTTCTGAAATTACTGGAGGGACATAATCACTGTTCTCTTCTTTGGGATTTCCTGTTTTCTTTATGCTGGTATCTGATGTCTCTTCAATGGGAGGAATGTTTTCAATTATTCTTTTACCTCTTTCATATGGAATATCTGTAAGATATGTCCCGTCTTCTTTAAATAATGAAACCCGTCCTTCTTTTTTACCATTCTCAATATTATATGTTAGTTTTAATTTTCCGCTCTCATAATATTCCTTTACCAACCCGTCAACTTTTCCGTTAATATATGAAAACTCTTGTCTAAGGTTACCATTATCATAATAAAATTTAGCCGCCCCCTCTCTTATTTTATTTACAAAGGATATCTCAGATTGAATTTTTCCGTTCGGAAAATAAGTTTTAACCAGCCCTTCCTGAGCCCTTATTATGGAAATAAAAAAAACAATAATTAAGCAGATTTTCTTTAACATATTTCCCGTTACTTTAATTACTAAATTATTACTTAATCACGGATTATTATGGGCAAAATAAGAGCAGTTATAAACACAAGTATCCCTATGCCGAAAATTATATAACCAACTTCTTGGTCGTATTCTAGTAAATTAATCTCTCCTAACAGGTAATGCCAATCGTGGTAAACAGAATTTCCTCCTAATAATGGAAGTGCCTGTGCTCTTGCATCTGCCGCATAAACGCTTATGTTTACAAAATTCTGTCCTAGCCATAATAATGTAAATTGTATCCCTGTTCTGTAATAGTTACTTAGAAAATACCATAATATCAGGCTGGGAAGCAGTATCTGCATTAATGCCCCCCCAAGTGTGTATATATACTTGCCAAAAAATGAAAAAAAGAAATGCCCTGCTTCATGTATAACAAGATCTGCATTATCTATCATTCCATATTGTCCGCGTGTCAGTGTAAAATATAATGCCAAAGGAAGAATAATTAAAGATGGGATCCATTTTTTAATTGGTTCATAACGGGAAATCGGAACAACTTCGAACCTTGGAGTTTCAATAAAATTTCTATCTTCGTGTTGGTGGTCTTGTATATTCATATGGACATCTCTATTTTACTGCTTTTTCACTGGAATGGCTAGGACTGGCAATTGTACACCATGCCTGACCCCTTCTATTGTTGATCCATAAATAATATCACTTATAAATTTATGCCCATGGCTTCCGGCAATTAGAAGCTCAAGTTTTTCTTTCTTCGCAATACGGATTATTTCTTCTTTCGGCTCTCCTCCTCCAATTATTATCTGAGACGGTATCCCCTCTGCTTTAAACTTCTCAGCAAAAGTGTTCAGATATTCATTCATTTCAAACGCATCCTTATCTGCCACAAGTTCACCCATAAAACGTCCTGTTACAGACTGAACTATATTAATTAAATAAACTTCCGCTTTCATACTTTTAATGAGATCAATCGAACCTTTGTAAATTTGTTCATCTTTCTCTCTTTTCCCCTCAAGTGCCATACCAATTTTTTTATAACCGGCCGCGGGCTTAATAACCACATGAGCAAATCCCGCTGTCGCCTTTTGAACAATAGTGGATATGCGTGCTTTACTGAATATAGGCTCTGCCAGCATCCACAACAATAATGGGAAAAGAAATGCTGTTACTGGGATAAGAAGATATTTTACCAATATACCTTGAGCGTTACTTAATGGGATACTTTCTATAATAAGATCGTAAATATATTTGAGGTTTAGCAGAGTAATCAAAGATGCGGCTCCCCATGCAAGGATCATCACCCACATTTTGGAAGCAAATTCTCCCATCTTTTTTCTGTTGGATGTAAAATGGAGCAAAGGAATTAGCGCAAAAGGCAGTTGGAGTGATAATATAACCTGTGAAAGAATTAATAATGAATCAACTGCATTGTCTCCTGAAAACTTTATTACAATTACAGTAGGAATTATAGCAATTAAACGGGTGGTCAATCTTCTTAACCAGGGTCGCATCTTCAAACCGACAAATCCTTCCATTACAATCTGTCCGGCAAATGTTCCAGTTATTGTTGAAGATTGCCCCGCTGCTATTAATGCTATTCCAAAAATGATTGGAGCAGTTTTGGTACCAAGAAGTGGTGCAAGTAATGCATGTGCATCTATAATCGAAGCCACATTGTTATATCCATTCTTAAAAAACACAGCCGCTGCCACTATCAAAATTGCTGCATTAACAAAAAAAGCAGCATTTAACGCAACCACCGAATCTATTAAATTAAATTTATTTGCTTCCTTCAACCCCGTTGTTGTTCTCTTTACATCTCTCGATTGGACTAGAGCGGAATGAAGGTAAAGATTATGGGGCATGACTGTTGCTCCGATAATTCCAAGAGAAATAAATAGTCCTTCCATATTCATCGGGGTAGGAATCAACCCCTTTGATGCTTCATAGAAGTTAGGATTGGAAAAGAATACTTCTATTCCAAAGCAGATTCCTATTGTAGCTACTAAGGCAAGAATAAACGCCTCCATTTTTCTTATTCCGAACGACATTAGGACCATCAATAGAAGAACATCAAAAGTCGTTATAAGAACTCCCCATAAAAGGGGGATCTTGAATAACAAATACAATCCTATTGCAGAACCTAAAACCTCGGCAAGATCACATGCCGCGATCGCAACCTCACATATTATCCATAAAATAAAGTTTATGGTTTTAGAATAATGATCCCTGCATGCTTGGGCTAAATCTCTGCCGTAAACAATCCCAAGTCGGGCTGATAATGCCTGAAACAAAATTGCCATTAAATTTGCAAGTAGAATAACCCATATCAGTTTGTATCCGAAACGTGCGCCTCCCGCAAGATCTGTTGCCCAGTTCCCCGGATCCATATAGCCTACTGAAACCATAAATGCCGGACCGGAAAAAGTAATTAATCTTAACCAGAAATTCGAATGTGGTTTGATTATTACTGAGGAATTTACTTCAGCAAGTGATCTGTCCATTTTATGATCCTTTAGCTTTTTTGATTTCCACAAAAATATTGTCTGCAAGTTTTTGACTGATATTCCATGGCTTTCCCTTTATCAGAACAAGTAGTGAATTATCAAAATCCCGCTTCTCCTTAACACGGATTATTTCATTAAGGCTGATTCCAAGAACTGTTAAATAATTTAAGAATTGTTCATCAAAATCATTTACGCGTATAACCACACCCGACTCACCTCTTTTAAGATCTGAGAGCGGAAGATGCTTTTTGATTTTCGGCATTTTCCCTTCCTTTGAAGGTATAGGATCTCCATGAGGATCAAATTCAGGGTAGCGAAGTAATATTTCTAGTCTGTTTATTAGATCGTCGGAGGAGGAATGCTCTAACCGGTGTGCTTCTTGATGAACCTTATCCCATGGCATCCCAACAACTCTTTGTAGAAAGACTTCCCATATCCGGTGTCTTCTAACCATGTTACGTGCAAATTCTTCGCCGCGTCGTGTTAGATGGATACCTCTGTATTTTTCATAAAGAATATATTTATCCGCAGCTAATTTTTTTAGCATATCCGTTACCGCTGCCTGTGAAATCTTCAGTTTTTTGGCAATTGCGATAGGTTTAATCTCACCACTTGTGTCCTGGAATTTGAAAATAATACTGAGATAGTCTTCTTTGGAAATATTATTCATTTTAAGTGAATTTTTGTTGATAATTTAAGTAAGCTTAAATAAAAAATCAAATGCCCCAGTATAAAAATATGGTTAAATCACATTTTATATTATTCATTTTTTTTATTTAGATTACATAATATATTTAAATGAATTAGTAAATGCGCGGTATTAAATCAAAATATGTAACTCTCGCTGGGATCGAAATAAAGGTCCTGGTTGCAGTCTTGGCAATAGTTGTCGGGACTGTTGGATTTATATTAGTTGCAGGATTTGTTAGCAGGGGCTCAACCGATCATTTTGATATGCAGATTCTGAAATCATTTAGATACTCTGATAATTTAGCTCGTCCGATTGGTCCCGAATGGCTTTTTGAAGTCATGAGGGATATTACCTCTTTAGGTGGGAGTACAATAGTATCCTTAATTACCTTTTTTGTAATCGGTTATTTTATTCTGCAAAAAAAATATAGTATGCTGTTTCTTGTTCTTGCGGCAGTCATCGGAGGAGCAGTAATAGATTTGGAACTAAAAGAGCTCTTCAGCAGAGTACGTCCGCAAATAATCCCAAATCTTATACCTGAAAAATCATTCGGCTTTCCAAGCGGGCATTCAATGATGTCAACTATTATATATTTATCACTGGCATCCCTGATTGCCCGTCTCCAGGTGCGTTGGAGAGATAAAATTTATATAATTTCTGTTGCCATATTTCTCTCTTTTATGATCGGTATTAGTCGTATTTACCTTGGAGTTCATTATCCTACCGATGTTCTTGGCGGATGGTCGTTAGGATTAGTCTGGGCAGCTTTATGCTGGTTTGTTGCATGGTATATCAGTGAAACAAAAACAAAAGAAATGACTGAAAAATCTGAAATTGATTTACCCGATGATGGATGATAAAAAGAAATTTATTACAAGTTTAATCCTTCCCGTTGGATTTGTATTCCTTTTATGGGTAATAAAAATTTCAGAGATAATCTTTAATCTCGACTTTACAGGATTCGGAATTTTACCGGGAAGTGTTAAAGGAATTCCTGGAATACTGTTAGCTCCTCTCATCCATGCTAATATAAAACACCTTTTCTCAAATTCACTTCCAATTCTATTCCTTGGAACTGGCATTATCTATTTTTATAGAAAATCTTCCTATAAAGTAATTTTAATAATTTATCTTGGAACAGGAATTCTTGACTGGTTATTTGCAAGAAAAGCATACCATATCGGTGCAAGCGGAATAATATATGGGTTTGTAACTTTCCTGTTCTTCAGTGGTATTATCAGGCGTGATACAAGGGCAATTACACTGGCGCTATTGGTCACTTTTTTATATGGAAGTTTAATTTGGGGTATTCTCCCTATAGATAGCGGTATTTCATGGGAATCTCATCTGTTCGGATCCATTATGGGTATTTTCTGTGCTTTTTTATATAAGAGTTCCGATCCGGCTATAAAATATGAGTGGGAATATGAGGATGAGAATGAAAAGAATAATAATGATCCTGAATAATCAAATAAATAAATTCTATGGAATCTATAAATAGCGAATTTCAGATTCATAGAGACAAATTATTCAACTTTACAGAAAAGCTCTCCTACTCCTTGTATTTCAGCATGTAGTGTATCCCCTTTATTTACTTTCCCGACACCCGCAGGAGTACCCGTGAAAATCAGATCCCCTCTTTCAAGCTTCATTATAGTGGATATATATTGAACAAGTTGCGCCGGGGTGAAGATCATCAGGTTTAGTTTTTCCTTTTGACGCATATTCCCATTGACAGATAAAGAAATCTCCTCTGCTAATGTAATTTTGTAATCCCTTGATGAAACAAAATCGGAAAGTACTGCCGATGTATCAAAGCACTTCGCAATCGTCCACGGATGTCCTTTCTTCTTAAGTTCATTTTGAATGTCACGTAGAGTCATATCAAGACCAACAGCATATCCTGCGATTGCTTCCTCTGATTCATTTTCCTCTGCATTACTCAGCTCTTCTCCTATTGACAAAACTAATTCAACTTCATGATGCATTTCCTGTGAAAACCTTGGATATTTAATATTATCTCCCGAAAAAATAACAGCAGAAGAGGGCTTTAAAAATAATAAGGGTTTTTCTGGAATCTCATTTCCTAGTTCTATTATATGGTCAGTGTAATTTCTTCCAACACATACTATTTTACCTATAAAATACTCTTCCTCGCTATTTTTAACATGAATCTTTTTCATGTCTTCTGTTTTTTCTTTGTTGCTGCAGGAAAAAGTATATTGTTTAATATTAATCTGTATCCAGGGGAATTTTTATGTAATGAAAGATCTGTTGGAGGATCACCCACGGCATGCTGATAATCTTCTGGATCATGTCCTCCGTAAAATGTAAATGTTCCCCGACCGTAATTACCGTGAATATATTTTACTTGGTCCATTCCTTCTCTTTCAGCCAGTATTATCACTGATGGTTTGATTTGGTCCTTGTGGAACATTGTGGTTTGTCCCATAAATCCTTTTATAACATTAACATGATCTTGCGTAAGCATTGTCGGAACAGGATCGTACTTTGCTGAAAACTCAAATAATGTAAAGTAATCATTCGCCTGGCTCCCGATTTCTGCTTGCTGAACATCAATACTACTCTTTTTATAGATATATGGATTCATCTCAAGCTTAAAATTCTGAAAAGCAAGAGTATTGGAAAAGTCAAGCTTGCTCTGTGCATCGGGATCAGCTGCGTCTCCATCATACATCTGTGCGCAGATATCAGTATTATGAGCTGCTAAAGCTATATCATAGGAGTCTGTAGCTGAACACATCGCAAATAAAAAGCCTCCGCTTCCCACAAAGTTTTTAATAGCTGTGGCAACATCTCTCATCATAACTGAAACTTTCTTATACCCGTTTTTCTTTGCATCATTTTCATAGGTCATTTGCGCATCTATATACCATGGCGCATTGCTGAAACTCGCATAAAATTTACCATACTGTCCTGTGAAATCCTCATGGTGAAGATGAAGCCAGTCATATTTCGATAGGTCTCCCTTCAGAACTTCATCGTTCCATATCTTATCATATGAAACCTTTGCGTAATCAAGCGCAAGCGTTACAGCATCATCCCAGGGATTAAAATTTGGTGGAACATATACTGCAATTTTAGGAGCTTTCTCTAATCTTATGACATCCATATTATTATCATCTCTCTGCACGGTGGAATAAATTTCCGCAGCCTGAGAAGATGATATCAGGTCAAATGCTACCGCATCAACTCTGCATTCATTTGCAACCTGTTCATTGTAATCAATTAGAAATGAACCTCCCCGGTAATTCAGAAGCCAGTCAGCCTTTAATCCTTTCTTAAGAGCATTGAATGTAACTCCATATGCTCTTAAATGATCTGTTTGCTGAATGTCCATATATATGAATATCTTATTTTGGGGAAATGTCCCCCCCGCTAAAATGATTATAACTATTAATAATTTCTTAAACATTTACCTTAAAAAAAAGGCGGTCTGATAAATAGACCGCCGCATTTGAAAATAATTTTAATTATGCAGATTTTCTATCAGCTTCAATGAAAATCGGTTCTGCGTTTATCTCAACTACGTCTTTCGTAATTATACATTTGTCTACATTCTCTTTATCGGGTAGAATAAACATAATATCCAGCATAAAATCTTCTACTATCGAACGTAATGCTCGGGCACCTGTTTTTCTTTCCATTGCTCTTTCAACAATGGCGTCGATAGAAAAAGGATCGAATTCAAGTTCTATTCCTTCCATAATAAACAGTTTTTTATACTGCTTTAATATTGCATTTTTAGGTTCGGTCAATATGCTCTTCAAAGCTTCTTTAGATAATGATTTAAGAGGCGCAGTTACTGGAATTCTTCCTATAAGCTCAGGTATAAGTCCGTATCTTAATAAATCTTCAGGTAAAACAAATTTTAACAGGTCATCCTCAGTTGTTTTATCTTTAAGTGTGTCAGATCCAAATCCCATTTTATTCTTGTTTATTCGTGAGGCAATAATTTTATCTATTCCGTCAAAAGCACCCCCTACAATAAAAAGAATATTTTTAGTATTTATATTTATTAAACTCTGTTCCGGGTGTTTCCTTCCCCCTTTGGGAGGAACACCGGCAATAGTTCCTTCGAGAATTTTGAGTAATGCCTGCTGAACTCCTTCCCCGGAAACATCCCTTGTTATCGACGTACTTTCACTCTTGCGCGCAATCTTATCAATTTCATCAATATATACTATCCCTTTTTGAGCACGGTCAAGATTGTAATCCGCCGCCTGTAGTAAATGGACTAGCACAGTTTCAACATCATCCCCTACGTATCCTGCTTCAGTAAGTGTGGTTGCATCCGCTATAGCAAAAGGGACATCCAGTATCTTGGCAAGTGTCTGCGCTAAAAGAGTTTTACCGACTCCCGTAGGACCTATTAAAAGAATATTGCTCTTCTCAATCTCAACATCATCAAGCTCAAAGAATGAACCTTTTGAATTAATTCTCTTATAATGATTATAAACAGCTACAGATAAAACCTTTTTCGCCTTGTCCTGCCCTATTACATATTCATCGAGAGTTTTCTTTATTGTCTCGGGAGTATGGATTTGATACCCTTTGGTTTTATTGTTGTTATATGCAGCAAGATTATTTTTAAGTATATCAACGCTGCTGCCGATACAGATATCACATATATAAACATCAGGTCCGGCAATCATGCTGCCGACTTCACTGCCGTCTCTTCCGCAAAATGAACATTTTACGATTTTATGGTTTTGTCTCTTTGCCATTCTGATCTCAGACTTAATTTGTTCTTCAATTTATTTATAGATTCTCTTGCATCATCAAGATATATGGAGTTAGGGAATTTTGCTAATAAGCTTTCATATATTTCAATGGCTTTCGGGATGTCCTTTTTAGCAAACTGATAAATATTTCCCTGCAAATATAAAGCTTTATCAGAATAAATGTTCTTCTCTTTTTCATCCACCACTTCCTGGAGCAGTTTAATTGAAGAATCATAATTATCCAAAGCTAAATCCATTTCCGCAACCCTTAACTTTGCTAAGTTCTGAAGAACAAAAGCCTGCGGATTTTGTGAAATTATCAGGTATTTTTCCCTTGCTTGGCTGAATTTTCTCTGTTCTGATAATAATTCTGCGCTGGCAAATATTACAAGATTAGACGAATCATTCACCATTGTGTTCAGAAGCAATGCCAGTTCCAGGGCATTATTTGTATTATTATCCTTATAGTTGCGTATTATATTACTCACTAATTCTCTTCCACTGCCAAAATTTCCTTCATAAAAGCATATTCTTGCCTCTTTATAACGGGCATAATTCTTTTCTTCTTCAGGAATGTTACTGTTTTGTATTAGTTTCTGAATCATTTCCTTGCTTTTCTCAATATCGCCTTCTTTAAGGTAAATATCCCCCAGCTCTTCATAAGATTTAATGGCAAATTTTGTATTCGGGGCATTTTTAATCAATTTATCAAGAATTTCTTTGGCTCCCTCTAAATCATTTAACCTTTTATTCTTTAGATTTCCTATTCTTAATAATGCCTCATTTGCAGGTTCTGAATTAGGATATATCTTAACAATTTCACCGTAGGTGGTTATTATTTCATTAACTTTTTTTGGATCTCCAGTCTTATTGAATGAAAAAGGTTTCCAGTCCGTTTCGCCGTTCTTTTCATCATCAAGATTTGCTTCAAGTGTTTTGGCATATCCGAGTTTTGCACTTGAAATGATCGGGGAAGAAGGATATCGGTCTATAATATTTCCAAACACCTTGGCTCCTAATTCATACTGATGGTCGTTATAAAGGTCCTGTGCAAATTTTAAGAGTTCAATCCCTTTCGATTTTAATTTGGAATCAATTTCCGAATATATGGCGTATGCTTTTTCATACATCTTCCCTTGCATATATAAAGATGCTAGGAGATAGCTTAAGTTAATATTGTCTTCATCCCTTTTATTTTCGAAAACATTCATCGTCTTTTGAAGTGCGTCAACTTTGTTTATGTATGATAATAATCCGTTCTGTACAATCTGATATTGCTCGGGGTTCTTGAGGACAATAGATAAATATTCCTCTGCCGCCTCTTTGTATTGCATTGTTAATGAATAAAGATTTGCAAGGTCGAATGAGAACAATAGAGGATTATCCGAAATCTTTTTCCCCCTTTTAAGAAAGTCAATCGCCTTGTCAAAAGCCCTTCTTTCAATTGCATAATTAGCCATCATCTTATAATATATCTGGTTTTGCGGCAGCTTATTTAAACCATCATTCCAAACAGAAAATGCTTTTGTTTCATTCCCCATTAAATAATAGGTGCTTCCTAGCAGACCATATAAGTTTATATCCTGTGGATTAATGGAGAGCTTCTGTTCTAATAATTTAATCGAGGCATCATATTTCTTTAACAAAATATATATTCTGTTGAGTGAAATAAAATACTCCGGATTGGAAGAATTCTTCCTGTACAAGTCCTCATATATCTCCTTTGCTTTATCCGAATATCCCGCTTGCTCATAGTTTTCCCCTAACAAGTAACGGTTATTATCGTCATTCGGATTTTGACAATATATAACACCCCCCATAATTAACAATATAAAACAAAGTATTTTCAGCATGTTATTAAATTAACAAAATAAAAAACTGATACAATGATAAAATTAAGATAAGAATTTCGTTAAATAAAAGAGTTGGCTCAGGAAATGAATTCTTTTGCTTCAATTTCTCAATTACATTGATTAAGAACCCGTTAATATTTACTTTTGTGGTCACGTTTAATATAAATATGAAGAAAGTCTTAGTCCTCGGATCCACTGGATCGATCGGTATAAATACGCTGAATGTTATAAGAAGTTTACCCGACAAGTTCAAAGTCACGGTATTAATGGTAAACACAAGGATAGATCTTCTCGAACCCCAGATCGAAGAATTTAAGCCCGAGTGCGTTGTAGTTAAAGAAGAAAAACCCGCAGAAGAATTAAGAAAAAGATTAAAAGGAAAAACGGAAATTCTTTCCGGTATTGAAGGGTTATCTGCTGCCGCCTCTATCTGCGATTATGACATTTTTATTGGGGCTATGGTTGGTTCAGCTGGACTGGCTCCGACAATTCAGGCAATTAAAAGAGGTAAAAGAATCGCTTTGGCAAATAAGGAAACCCTTGTCGTTGCCGGCGAGTTGATTACACAATTATCTAAATTATATGGTGCCGAAATTTTACCTGTTGATTCGGAGCATAGCGCCGTCTTCCAATGTCTGATAGGTGAAAATATTAACCGGGTCGAAAAACTTATATTAACGGCTTCTGGCGGACCTTTTCTGAATAAGACTAAAGCAGATTTTCTGAAAGTATCTATCGAGGAAGCTTTAAATCATCCTAATTGGAAAATGGGGAATAAGATTACTATCGATTCTGCTTCTATGATGAACAAAGGTCTCGAAGTTATTGAAGCTAAGTGGCTTTTTAATATTCAGCAGGATAAAATAAATGTGGTGATCCATCCGCAGTCAATTATTCATTCTATGGTTCAATTTGTGGATGGTTCAATAAAAGCCCAGCTCGGTCTGCCCGATATGAAGCTTCCAATTCAGTTTGCGTTAACTTATCCTGAAAGATTAAAAAATGATTATCCAAGAGCAAATTTGTCTTTATTAGGGCAGTTAACATTTTTTGAACCGGATCTGGATAAGTTTGAATGCCTCAAAATTGCTTATTCTGCACTGGAATCAGGGGGGAGCGCCCCTTGTGTTCTGAATGCGGCTAATGAGATCGCTGTTGATAAGTTCCTTAAAGGTAAAATCAAATTTTCAAGAATTCCCTATATTATAAATAAATCCCTTGAAAAGATTGATCACTATACACAGCCGGACCTCGACATTATTTTCCAATGTGACAGGCAGACAAGAGAATTTGCGGCGGGTTTAAGTTAATGGTCTTCTCCTGATCACAGATTCTTTATAAAATTGAATTTCAGCTATTTTTAACTATATATTATTTCTGAAGAAATTCTTCAGGCATTCAAATAAGGAGTAACTCGGCACATGTGGTATGTTATTTATTTCGCCATTACTATTGGCATCCTCGTTTTCGTTCATGAGTTCGGTCATTTTGCGGCCGCAAAACTTTGCGGAATGAGAGCCGATATCTTCGCGATAGGCTTTGGAAAAAGATTATTTGGATGGAATAAACTTACGGGATTTACTTTCGGGGAACTTCCTAAAGATTTTGACGGACAGGGGCATACCGATTACAGGCTCTCTCTTCTGCCACTTGGCGGATATGTTAAAATCGCCGGCATGGTTGATGAATCTTTCGATACTAAATTCGCTAATGAAATTCCCCAACCTTATGAGTTCCGGGCAGGACCGGTTTGGCAGAAAGTTATAGTAATATGTGCCGGTGTCGCTATGAACCTCCTCCTGGCTTGGGCAATATTTTGGGGCTCCAATTTCTTCGAGGGTAAACAGGTTACTAAAACAACTTCAATTGCATATGTAAACCCTAAATCTGCAGCTGATTCATCCGGCTTTAAAAGCGGGGACAGGATAATTTCTATTAATAATAAAAAAGTTGAAAACTGGGAGGATGTTAGAGCCCAGATATTTATACATACCCTGGGGGAAAATCTCAATTTAAAAATTGATAGGAACAACGAAATTGTTGAACTGAAGATTCCAAGAAAAAGAATACCTGATACTGAATCCGCCGAAATGCTGTTTCTTATTCCTGAAGGAGTTCGCCCAGGTGTTGGCGAAGTTATGCCCAATACTCCTGCAGAACGTTCAAAATTAAAAGCAGGAGATATTCTCCTCCAGGTGAATGATAAACCCGTATTCACAAGAATTCAGGCTGTTGAAATCTTCTCATCAAATAAAGGCGTACAACTTCCCCTTAAAGTTCTCAGGGGGAAAGATACTGTTAACCTTGCTGTTTCTCCCGGTAGTGATGGTAAAATAGGAGCAATGATTGGGGATATTTTCACTGGTCCAAGTGAATTTAAAACCTATGGTTTTTTCACTTCTATTTATATGGGCTATACCGATATTGTTAAAATGACCAATCTTACTTTTAATATGATTGGTAAGGTTTTTAAAGGTGAAATTGCATTTGGTAAAGCCTTCGGCGGACCCATAAAAATTGCTCAGGTTGCTACTTCTTCAGCCGATCGTGGAATAGGAAGCTTCCTTTACTTTCTTGCTCTTTTAAGTCTTAGCCTTGCAATTATCAACATCATGCCTTTCCCTGTATTGGATGGCGGACACCTTATAATTATTTTTATAGAAGGGATTACGAAAAAGGAAATTCCGATAAAAGTGAAGATTGGCATCCAGAATGCTGGTTTCGTTATCCTTCTCCTACTTATGGCATTTATTATTTATAACGACATATTGAGCTTGTAGTTATTGCCCAATATGTCTGTCCTTTTTAATTATCATCGGACTATACATCGGAGTATAGTTCCGCCTATCATTTTATATAGCCATCAATAATATAATTAACCCTTATAACTCATTATAAAACTAAGTTTCCTTAGGAAATTTTTATACATGCCAATATTCTGAATAATGGAAAATAATTTCCTTTTTAGTTCTATACAATTATATTACATGACAATAAAATCCATAAATATTGAAAGCAAAAAAGGCATCACATTTGCTCCTCCGGTCTTTTCTATGAATCAGGCGCATTTCATGACAAACAGGATTAGGGCTTATTGGATTTGCCAGCTTTCCGGCTGGTCCTTCTGGGCTATATTAAACATTATTGGACTGCTTTCTTTTGCCCTCTTCTCCTGGAAAAAAACAATCATTTTCCTCTTCCTTTGTTTTGCTGGACTTTGTTTTACTCATATCTTAAGAAATATCATAAAAAAATATTCCTGGGTCGATCTCCCGTTAAAAAAAATAACTTCACGTATTTTGCTTTCAAGTTTCATCATTGGGATTATCTTATTTATCCTTTATTTCAGCTCCCAATACTTTACTGGTGTATTACCGCTTTCTGAAATTAAAATCGGAACCCCGATCGTGTGGACTGCTAATCTTAGCAGTATTGTTCTGGTCTGGTTTTTAATTTATTTTTCAGTTCACCTTTTTGAAAACTATAAACGGGTGGAGATTGAATCTCTTATATGGGAAGCTGCTGTTAAAGATTTTGAACTTAAAACACTTAAATCCCAGCTTAATCCTCATTTCATGTTCAATGCTATGAATAGCATAAGAGCATTAATTGAAGAAGATCCTGAAAATGCAAAAGCAGCCTTAACTAGGTTGTCAAATATTCTCCGCTATTCCCTTAAGATGGAAAGAAATGAAACCGTCCCATTGGATGAAGAAATTCAAACCGTCACCGATTATCTGGCTCTCGAAGCTGTAAGGTTTGAAGAAAGACTAAACTATGAGCTTAATATTGATCCTAGGTCCGGTAAAATAGAAATTCCTCCCATGATGATTCAAACACTTGTTGAAAATGGAATTAAACACGGTGTTACCAAAAGGACTGAAGGAGGAAAAATAACAGTTAATTCAAAAATGAACGGAACTAACTTGATAATTCAGATTAAGAACAGTGGTCAGATAAATGAAGAATCTTTGCGCCATTCGAAGGGTTTTGGCATTGATAATACCAAGCAGAGGTTAAATCTTCTTTATGGCGATAAAGCTGTTTTTACAATTAAAAATGAATCACCAGATGTAGTTTTAGCAGAAATTAAAATCCCAATCGGAGGAACATTAAATGAAAGCATTAATAATTGATGATGAAAGATTGGCTCGGGTAGAACTCAAAAGGCTCCTTTCACCTTTTAAGGAGATTAGTATTGTTGGCGAAGCAGTCAATGCTGATGATGCCATAAATAAAATAAATGATCTCAAACCCGATATTATTTTTCTCGATATTCAAATGCCCGGAAAGAATGGCTTCGAAATGCTTGAGGAGCTTGACTCCGTTCCTATTGTTGTTTTCACAACTGCCTATGACGAATATGCTCTCAAAGCTTTTGAGTTCAATGCAATGGATTACCTGCTAAAACCCATTGAACCTAAAAGACTTGAAGACACTATAAAAAAACTAGTCGAGAAAAATAGGAAAGAAATCCTAGCTGTAATTGACAAACCCGTATTGTCTGAAGATGACCAGATTTTTGTTAAAGATGGTGAGAGATGCTGGTTCATAAAACTTTTCAACGTGCGCCTCTTTGAATCGGAAGGGAATTATGTTCGCCTTTATTTCGAAGATCATAAACCGCTTATATTAAGAACTCTGAATTATCTTGATGAACGCCTCGATAATAAGGTCTTTTTCAGGGCGAACAGGAAACACATTGTTAACCTCAAATGGATTGAGAATATCGAACCCTGGCTTAACGGCGGTCTCCTTGTAAAACTTAAAGGTGGAAATAAAATTGAGGTCTCAAGAAGACAGGCAATTAAATTTAAGGAGATGCTTAGCCTGTAATTTGAAACTAAAAACTATTATTGACATACCAGCCGCTTTTATTTATATTTACTTTCTATTTAAAAACTGATAATAACCGATGGAATCAAGCGATATTAAGATTTTTTCCGGGCTGTCAAATGTTCCGCTTGCCGAAAAAATTGTTAAAAGACTTGGAAAACCATTGGGTTCTGTAGAGTTCAAGCGCTTTAGCGATGGCGAAATCTGGGTTAAGTACGGTGAGAATATTAGAGGTTCGGATGTCTATATCGTCCAATCTACTAATCCTCCTGCAGAAAATATCCTGGAATTACTTATAATGATCGATGCTGCAAGAAGAGCATCTGCAAAAAGAATTACAGCAGTTATTCCTTATTTCGGTTATTCAAGGCAGGATAGAAAAGATCAGCCAAGGGTTTCTATAACTGCTAAACTTATTGCTAACCTGATTACTACAGCAGGCGCTGATCGGGTTATAACTATGGATCTGCATGCTTCGCAGATACAGGGTTTTTTTGATATTCCGCTGGATCACTTATACGGTTCTTCTGTTTTCAGCGGTTTACTCGAAGGAATTTCCGATAATTTGGTCGTTGTTTCTCCCGATGTGGGTGGAATTAAAATGGCTAGGTCATATGCCAAAAGACTCCATGCCAGTCTTGTTCTGATTGATAAAAGAAGACCTAAGCAGAATACTGTTGAGGTTGTTAACATTATCGGAAATGTTGACGGCAAAGATGTTCTATTGGTTGATGATCTGATCGATACTGCTGGCACTTTTGTAGGTGCAATTGATGCTTTAAAAAAGCAGGGTGCACACAGGATTTTTGGCGCAATTACTCATCCGGTCTTTTCTGGTGATGCAGTAAAAAAAATTCATGATTCTGAACTCGAAAGACTTTATGTTTCTGATACAATCCGTTTTGAAGAAAATTCAGATAAAATTAAAGTCATAACGGCCTCGGATATGTTTGCCGAAGCAATAAGAAGAACATCTAATAATGAGTCGATAAGCTCACTGTTTGAAATTGATAAAGGATAATTTTTAGTCTTTGGAGATATAATGGAAAAAGTCGTTCTAAATGCAAATGAAAGAAAAACAATTACTAAACCGGCTCTTAATTCCGTACGGAATAATAAAAGAGTTCCTGGTACGTTCTACCTTAAGAATACAAAGCCCGTTTCAATTGATGTCCTTGAAAAGGAATTAAACCCGCTCGTTTTTACCGCTGATACACATCTTATTTCTCTTATTGTTGAGGGATACGATGAGCATGAATGCGTTGTTAAAGATGTTCAGTATGATCCTGTCACCGATCGGGTTGTCCATTTCGATCTTTTGGGTCTTGTCAAAGGTGAAATGTTCCAGCTTGAAGTACCTATTAAATTTCATGGCTCTGCTATCGGTATTAAGGAAGGTGGAATTCTGCAGCAGGTTCTTCATAAACTCGAAATAGAATGCCTCCCGAAAAATATTCCCCAGCATCTTAATGTGGATGTTACGGATATAAAGCTCGGTGCAGCAATTCATGCTGGTGACCTGAAGTTTGAAAATATTAATGTCCTCACCCCTGCGGATTCTGTTATTGTAACTGTAACTCATCCTAAGGTTGAAAAAGAACCGGTTGTCGAAGAATTGGTTGAGGGTGCTGTTGAACCTGAAGTTATTCCAAAAGGAAAAACTGAAGAAGAAGAAGAAAAAGAAAAAGGAAAAGAGAAAGAAAAGAAATAATCAGTCACCGTGCGTATTGTCTTTGGCATTGGAAATCCGGGAAACCGGTATTCGCAGACCAGACATAATTCTGGTTTCCTTCTACTTGATAACTATGCACAGAAAAATTCTCTCTCATTTCTGGCCTCAAAAAATGATTACTACATTGCAGAAGGAAGAACCGCTCAAAGCGGTTTTTCCCTTATTAAACCAACTACGTATGTTAATAATAGTGGCATAGCCGCTCTCCAAACTATTGAAGAATATAATATCTCAATTAATGATTTTCTCGTAGTTGCCGATGATATTAACCTCGAAACCGGAAAAGTCAGAATTCGCGTGGGTGGGGGAGATGGCGGTCATAATGGCATAAATTCTATAATATATCACCTCAATTCTGATGATTTCCCCAGACTTAGAATCGGAATAGGAAATAATTTCGGTAAAGGGGAAATGGCAGATTATGTCCTATCTCCCTTCACAAATGAAGAATTTACTATCATTTCAGGCGCTTTTAACGAAGCTGTATTATTAATTGATCAGTTTATTCAGGGGGGAATTAAGCAAATGCTCGATGCAAATAGTAAACTTTCTAAACTTTAAATATTTCTCTTGTTATTCGGTTTGTAATTAAATAAATTTACAGTCTGTTTTAAATAATTATTTATTAATCCCTGCTTTCATCTCTGAATGAAGGCTAAATTATCCAAAGGGAGGTGAAAATTTGAAGACTAACGCGTATGAAAGCGCCGTTATGATTAACGCTGCTTTAGACGACGAACAAATTGAAGTTGAGGTGTCCCGGCTCCACGAAAACATCATTAACTTTGGGGGCGAAATTATTGAAGTCGAAAAAGTGGGTAGAAAAAGACTCGCCTATATTGTAAACAAAAGTAAAATCGGTTATTATGCTATCTTTAGATTTAATGCTCCATCTAATATTGTTACTAAACTTGAAAGATCTTACAGTCTGAATGATAATGTCCTTAGGTTCCTTACAATCCTGCTTGATAAAGATGCCTTGGAATATTTTGAAAAAAATAAAGCCGCAGCTATAGATTTAATACCGGACATTATTGTTCCTGCAACTCCGGATGAGCTTATTATCGATGTGAAACCTTAAGAAACGTTCTACTAAACAAACAGATTTTTATGGAGAAGACCCATGGCTGATTTGAAAATGCCTGAAGTAAATTATGTTATAGTTTCCGGAAACTTAACAAAAGATCCTGTTTTCCGTCAGACAACAAATAGCACTCCCGTTGTTAATTTCTCTATTGCTTCCAATAGAAAATATAAAGATAGCTCGAATCAATGGCAGGAGGATGTTTGTTATGTCGGCATTGTCGCTTGGAATAAATTGGCTGAAAGCTGTAAAGAAAGACTTAGAAAAGGTTCCGCCGTGCTCGTCGATGGCGAACTCCAAAGTAGAAATTGGAAATCTGAAGAAGGTTACAACAGATCAATCGTTGAAATTAAAGCCAGAAGAATCCAGTTTCTTAATAGAACTAAAAGACCAACTAATGGTGAAAATGGCTATAATGATGAAGAACCCGCCGTTTTTACGGACGAAGAAAGTATCAATTTTACCGAAGATTCTTTCGATAAGTTCTTATCGACTGAAGAATCTGATTTAATAAAATAACACGAGGTATTTAAAGTGATTCGTAAAGAACAACCCAAAACTAAAAAAGTTTGCAGATTCACCCAGAACAATGTTAAATACATTGATTATAAAGATGTGAAAATGCTGCAGAAATTTATTACCGAACAAGGTAAAATTATTCCTAAAAGAATAACCGGTACCTGTTCTAAATATCAAAGAGAATTATCAATTGCTATTAAACGTGCAAGACATATGGCCCTGCTTCCTTATGTTTCTGACACAGTAAGGTAGGAAAAAAATAAATGAAAGTTATATTAAGACAAAATCATGAGTCCCTTGGACAAATCGGCGAAGTCGTCGATGTTAAAGAAGGTTATGCAAGAAATTTTCTTATCCCAAGAAAAATTGCCTACGTTGCCCTTAAAGGCAATATGAAAGCTCTCGAAGAAGAAAAAAAGACTTTCCTTAAAAAGAAACAGCATGAAATTACTACTGCTGAATCTCTTGCCGCCGAGCTTGAAAAGATATCTGTATCTATACCCGTCCAGGTTGGCGAAGAGGATAAAATCTTTGGAACAGTTACTACCCAGATGATTGCTGATGCATTAAAAGAAAAAGGATTTGAAGTCGATAAAAGAAAGATCGAAATCGAAGAACCTATTAAAGCCCTTGGCATATATTCAGTTAGCCTTAAAGTGCATGCTAATGTTAATGCAAAAATCAAGGTATGGGTCGTGAGAGAATAACTCCCCTTTAAACAAAAAAAAGGAAAGCTTCGGCTTTCCTTTTTTTATTTTAAACTTTTAATGTCCTATCTTACTCTAATCTGCTTGGTGGATATAAGTCTTGCTACTTCAGAAGTACCGTTTTTATTTAATGTTTTAATCCCTTTGGCAGAAATCTTAAGAGTAACAAATCTGTTTAACTCCTGGACCCAGATTCTTTTCTTCTGAAGATTTGGCAGAAATCTTCTCTTAGTTCTGTTGTGCGCATGGGAAACATTATTTCCTGCTAAAGGTCCAATCCCGGTTACTTGACATCTTCTTGACATTTTTACTCCTTACAGTGCCTTCGATTTAAAATTGAATTTTAAATATACGAAAATTCATATAAAAAAAACCAAAGCAAATAAATTAATTTGTGTAAATTTCGTCACTTTTGAAGGGAAATCAGTTGACAATTACCCCTAGCTTTATAAATTAAGTCCGCTGACTAAATTAATAAAGGATTCTTATGGAATTTTATGAACTTCACCCCCTGGATCCCCAGCAAAGATTTATAAGCAAAGCCGTCCAAATAATAAAAGACGGGGGCGTTATTATCTATCCTACCGATACTGTCTATGGTATCGGATGCGATATTTTTAATAAAGTTGCCCTCGAAAGAATATTTCGTATTAAAAATGATTCTAATACCAAACTCTTCAGCTTTGTTTGCTCTGATTTGAAGGATATTGCCAAATATGCCCGCGTTTCCGACTATGCCTACAGAATGATGAAACATCTCCTCCCCGGTCCATATACGTTCATCCTGCCTGCCTCTAAGGCTGTCCCCAAAACATTGTGGACAAAAAGAAAGACCGTCGGGATCAGGGTTCCTAATAATCATGTCGCATTAAAACTTGTGCAGGATGTCGGCAACCCGATTATTAGTACTAGCGTTACAACAAGAAAAGGTGAAATTATGAATGACCCGGATATCATTAAAGTGGTATTCGATAATCAAATAGACCTCATGCTCGCCGCTGGTATGGGCAATAGCGCTCCTTCAAGTATAGTCGACCTCAGCGAGGATGTTCCTGAAATAATTAGAGAAGGTGCCGGCGACATCAGTCTATTTCTATCTTAAAAGTATCCTTATTTGGTTCATATTTAACGGCCTCAAATAATTTGTGTCAGAAAATTCAGCGTAATGGAATGGCAGTGAGGGAAACTGTTTGAGCACAGCGAGTTTTTCCCGAGCAATGGAATGAAGCTGAATTTTCTGACACAAATTATTTGTAGCCATGTTTCTTTTGCTACTCGTATGTTAGAAGAAACAGTTTTTATATTTCTTATTAATTTTGTTCTAATAAATACTGGCTTAAGGAA
>OCTA010000154.1_pt1 | contig 65896 bp, 61 predicted proteins | sample 1538991 | NCBI WGS metagenome assembly OCTA01 (sample SAMEA3539302, study PRJEB22396) | soil metagenome | biome: tundra; feature: field; material: soil | place: USA | collected 2010-05 | depth 0.15 m
CGTCACGGTCGGCTTTCACCGGTTGCTGACGCACCGCAGCTTCAAGTGCAGCCGCTTGCTGCGGGCGGGGTTTGCCGCGCTGGGGTCGGCCGCTGCCGAGGGTCCGGTGATCGACTGGGTGGCTACTCACCGCAAGCACCACCAGTTCTCCGATGAGGAGGGCGATCCGCACAGCCCCCATCTCGATCACCGCCACGGTTGGCGCGGCGAACTGTGGGGTTTCTGCCACGCCCACGTCGGCTGGGTGTTCTCCGACATGGAGGTGGCCGATGAGCGCCGCTACGCCAAGGACCTGCTCGCCGACCCGTGGATCAAGTTCGTTGACCGGACGTTCGTACTGTGGGTGGCGCTGGGTCTGGCGGCCGCATTCGGGCTGGGAGTCGCCCTCACCGGCACCGTCGACGGCGGGCTGACCGCGCTCCTGTGGGGAGGGGCCGCGCGCATCTTCTTCGTGCACCACGCGACCTTCAGCATCAATTCGGTCTGCCACTACTTCGGCAAGCACGAGTACGACACCGGGGATCAGTCGCGCAACGTGTTCTGGCTGGCGATCCCCACCTGGGGCGAGTCGTGGCACAACAATCACCACGCGTTTCCGACCTCCTACCGACACGGTCTGCGCCGCTGGCAGATCGATCCCTCGGCGGGCATCATTCGCGTGCTCGAGATGACCGGCTTGGCCTGGGACGTCGTGCGCGTGGACCCGGCTCGCCGGGAGCGTATGCCGGCAGTTCAGGGAACGTAACCCCGCGAGCTTTGGCGTTCGCACGTACGGCACCACTGCGCCGAGAGATCCAGGCGGCGCTCCCGCGCCGCCCGTTCGCGCTGCACTTCTGGGACGGCACGTTCGTGCCGGCCACCGAGCCTGACGCGCCGACGTTCGACTTCCGCTCGCCGACCGCGCTGGCCCACGTGCTGCGCGCGCCCGGCGAGCTGGGGCTGGGGCGCGCATATGCCGCCGGGCTGCTGACCGTCGACGATCTCGACGCCTCGCTGCGGCTGGTCGACACGTTTCAGGCACCCGAGCTGTCGTTGACCCAGCGGGCCAAGCTCGCCGTTGCGCTGCTGCGCGCCACCGGGCTGGTGATCCCGCCGCGACCGCCGTCGTCGGAGCTGCGACTGCGCGGCGAGCGCCACACGATCGGTCGTGACCGCCGGGCTGTGCGCCATCACTACGACGCGGGCAACGAATTCTTTGCGCTGTTCCTGGACCAGTCGATGACCTACAGCTGCGCCTACTTCTCGGGTGGAGCCGGCACGCTCGAGGAGGCCCAGGAGGCCAAGCTGGACCTGGTCTGCCGCAAACTGGCCCTCAAGGAAGGGGAGCGGGTGCTCGACGTCGGCTGCGGCTGGGGCAGCTTCGCGATCCACGCGGCCAAGAACTACGGCGTGCGCGTGCTGGGCGTGACGCTGTCGGCGCCCCAGGTGATGCTGGCCCAGCAGCGCGCGCGCGACGCCGGCGTGGACGAGCTGGTGACGCTGCGCGTGGCCGACTATCGGGAACTGGCCGAGGAGCCCTTCGACGCGATCTCCAGTATCGGGATGGTGGAGCACGTGGGGGATGAGCGGATCGACCTCTACGCCGGCCTGCTCGCCGGGCTGCTGCGCCCCGGCGGCCGGCTGCTCAACCACGGGATCGCCAAGCTCCAGGATCTGGACACCGAGGATGAGGGACCGTTCTCGGAGCGGTTCGTGTTCCCCGACGGGGTACCGCTGCCCCTATCCCGCGTAGAGCTTGCGCTGGAGCGGGCCGGACTGGTGACCAAGCACGTCGAGGGTCTGCCCGACGACTACGCCGAGACGCTCAAGCGCTGGATCGAGCGCTACGAGGGCCGCTATGACGAGGCCGTGCGCCTGGCCGGCGAGGAGCGCGCGCGGGTCTGGCGCCTGTACCTGCGCGCCGCGCGCCAGGGCTTTACCACCGGCTGGGCCTCGATCTACCAAGTCCTGGCCCAAAAGCCCGTCTCGGCTTGGAGCTAAGCGCTCGGGGCGAGCGCCGGCCACCAAGCCCTCCGCCTGAATGACACCTCGGCGGCGTCGGTCGGACCGACGGAAGGGGCCGCGGCTTTTCGCGCCGCGAGCTGTTGTTCGCCGGCGGGGGCGGACGGGCCGGGACACGGAACCACCGGCTTCACGAGCCCGCAGGGCGCGATCCAGAGCTTTGACCCTGCGGGGATCGGCTTCGGGACTCAGGGCAAAGCGCCAGGTGCTTCTACGACTTCGACACGGTCCGCCAGCACACGCCCAATCCCACGTTCGTCAACACGCTGAAGCCTCACTGACGGACGTGCGCTAGCCGAGCTCGAGCCCGCGCGCCGGCACCGGCGAGGACTGGACGATCGAGGTCGTGGTCTGCCCGTAGGGGGCGAGCTGGTCGATCAGCTCCTCCAGGTGACCGACGTTGCGGACGTGGGCCTTGATCAGGTAGCAGTCATCGCCGGTGATGCGGTGACATTCGACCACCTCGGGCATCGCGCGCACGAGCTCGGCGACCTTGTGCAGCTGACGCGGAGCGGGGCGGACCCGCGCGATCACGCTGAGGGGCGCTACACCGCGACCGGGAGGCGGCCGCGAACGCTGATCCGCAACCGGTCTACGACGCCGCGCTGGCGGCGGGATCGGCCGGCTCGGGCGTCGGCTGCTCGGGCTCTGGGGTCGGCTCTGGTGCGGGAGCCGAGGAGGCGGCGATATGAGCGCCGGCGGCCCCGGCCGCTCCGGCCAGCAGCGCGGCGAGCGCCCAGCCCGGACCGCTCTTCTCAGTGCCCAGCGCGGCGTCGAGCGACAGTCCACCGGGTCCGACCTCCGCCAGCGCGAGCACGGCGGCGATCAGCACCACGTTGTACTCATACCCGCCATCGGTGGCCCAGGGGCCCTTGGAAAGGTGAACCCGCTGGATCGCGGTGAGCATCGTGGCGGTGATCACCGATGCCGCCAGCGGCGTCGCCAGGCCGGCGACGAGCAGTGCGCCGCCGCCCGCTTCGGCGATCCCGGCTGCGGTCGCGTGACGCTTGCCCGGGCGCAGGCCGAGCTGCTCGAAGAATCCGCCGGTGGCTTCCAGACCGTGGCCGCCGAACCAGCCAAACAGCTTTTGGGTTCCGTGTCCGAACAAGAAACCGCCGACAGTGAGGCGCAGGAGAAGTCGTCCAATTTTCATTGTGCACACAATAGACTACCGGGGCCTGCGGTGTCTGAAACGAGTTCGGCGCGAGCAAGTCCGGGAGGAGTATTGTCACGCCCGGCCGAGACTTTGTGACGTCAGGAGGGAGAGACATGAGCAGCACCGTCAATGTGCGCCTAGAGGTAAACGGGGTCGAGCACCACTTGGAGGTGGAGCCGCGCCTGTTGCTGGTCCATGCGCTGCGCGACCATCTGGGGCTGACCGGGACCCATGTCGGATGCGACACGTCCAACTGCGGGGCGTGCACTGTTCATCTCGACGGCCAGGCCGTCAAGTCCTGCACCGTGCTCACCGTCCAGGCGGACGGCGGCGAGGTGACCACGATCGAGGGAATGGGCTCAGAGGGTGACCTGCATCCGCTCCAGGAAGCCTTTTGGAACAACCACGGCCTGCAGTGCGGCTACTGCACGCCGGGGATGATCATGGCCGCTGCCGGCCTGCTGGCCGAGAACCCCAGCCCGTCCGAGCAGGAGGTCCGCCACGCGCTGGAGGGCAACCTGTGCCGCTGCACGGGTTATCACAACATCGTCAAGTCGGTCCTGGCCGTGGCCGGCCAGCCCGCCGGCGCCGGCGCGACCGAGGCCGGCTCATGAGCGTCACCGATCAGGCGCCCGCCAGCGGCGGCCACGTCGGCCGGTCGCTGAGGCGCAAGGAAGATCCGCGGCTGATCACGGGCCGCGCTCGGTACATCGACGACCTGGCGCTTCCCTCGATGCTGTGGGCGGCGTTCGTCCGATCACCTGAGGCGAACGCCAAAATTGTCTCGATCGACACCTCCGCCGCCAGCGCGCGGCCCGGGGTGCACGCCGTCTTCACCGGAAACGACCTGAGCGACCTCGAAGGTCCGCTGCCGATGGCCTGGGTGCCGCCCGGAGTCGAGGTCAAGAACCCCGACCACTGGCCGCTGGCTCGCGAGTCCGTCAAGCACATCGGTGACCCCGTCGCGGTGGTGATCGGCGAGGACCGCTACGCGGTCGTCGACGCCGCCGAGGACGTCTCGGTTGAGTACGAGCCGCTGCCGGTCGTCACCGATCCAGAGGCCGCGCTGCGCGGCGCACCGTTCGTGCACGAGCAGTTCGGCACCAACGAGGTCCACCAGTGGTCGCTGTCCGGCGGCGATCTGGACGCCGGCTTCGCGGAGGCCGACGTGATCGTCGAGCGGCGCGTGGTCAACCACCGCACCGCCGGGGCGCCAATCGAGTGCCGCGGCGTGCTGGCCGACTACCGGGCCGGGTCGCTGACGCTTCACACCTCGACGCAGGTTCCTCACTTCGTGCGGCTGTTCCTCGCGATCCTGCTGGGAATGAGCGAGGAACGCGTGCGCGTGATTGCTCCCGAGGTCGGCGGCGGGTTCGGCTCGAAGCTGCAGGTGTACGGCGAGGAGGTCATCGCCTGCTGGTGCTCGCGCAAGCTCGGGCTGCCGGTGAAGTGGATCGAGACCCGCAGCGAGAACATGGCGGTGACGCATCAGGGCCGCGACCAGATCGCCCACGTGAAGATGGGGGCCAAGCGGGACGGCACGGTCACCGCCTTCCACGTCAAGATCATCGCCGACTTCGGCGCCTACAACATGCTGCTGACGCCGCTGATCCCCTCGCTGGGGGCGTTCGTGATGGGAGGCTGCTACGCGATTCCGGCGGTCCAGACCGACATCGTGGGCGTGTTCACGAACAAGTGCCCGACGGACGCGATCCGCGGCGCGGGCCGGCCGGAGGCGACGCACATGGTCGAGGTCACGCTCGATCAGGTCGCGGCCGAGCTGGGGATGGATCCCGTGGAGATCCGCCGGCGCAACTTCATCCCCAAGGATGCGTTCCCGGCCGCGACGGCGACCGGGGTCGTGTACGACTCAGGCGACTACGAATTGACCCTTGGTCGCCTGCTCGAGCACGTCGACATGGACGCCTTCCGCCGCGATCAGGAGGCGCTGCGCGCACAGGGGGTCTACCGCGGGATCGGGCTCTCGACCTACACCGAGATCTGCGGACTGGCCCCGTCGCGGATCACCGGCCCGGGGGGCGTCGGCGTCCAGGCGGGCGGCTGGGAATCGGCGATGGTGCGCGTCCACAACACCGGTGCCGTCACGGTCTACACGGGCAGCTCCGGCCACGGCCAGGGGCACGAGACCGCTTTCGCTCAGATCGTCGCCGACAGGCTCGGCGTCGATCCGGCCGTCGTCGAAGTCATGCACGGCGACACGGGCACTGGCCCGGAGGGCCGGAACACGTACGGGTCGCGCTCGCTGGCGGTCGGCGGCGAGTCGCTCGCCCGCTGCGCCACCAAGATCGCCGAGAAGTCGAAGGCGATCGTCGCTCATCAGCTGGAGGCGGCGCCGGAGGACATCGAGCTGCGCGACGGCAAGTTCTCGGTTCGCGGCTCGCCTGAGAAGGGGATGACGCTCGCTGAGGTCGCGGGCGCCGCGTACCTCAACCTGGTGCCCGACGGGATGGAGCCCGGGCTCGAGGAGACGACGTTCTATGACCCGGAGAACTTCGTGTTCCCGTTCGGCGCCCACGCGTGCGTGGTCGACGTCGATCCCGAGACCGGCAAGGTCAAAGTCGTGCGCTATGTCGCCGTCGACGACTGCGGCAACGCGATCAACCCGCTGATCATCAACGGGCAGATCCACGGCGGGATCGTGCACGCGATCGGCCAGGCGCTGTACGAACGCGTGCACTACGACGAGGACGGGCAGCTGGTGACGGGCACGTTTGTCGACTACGCGCTGCCGACGGCGGCCGAGCTGCCGAGCTTCGAGCTCGACCGCACCGAGACGCCGACCCCGGTCAACTCGCTCGGCGCCAAGGGCATCGGCGAGGCCGGCACGATCGCGGCCAGCGCGGCGGTCACGAACGCCGTGATCGATGCGTTGCGCCCGCTCGGAGTGAGCTACATCAACATGCCGCTCAGCCCGATGCGGGTCTGGGAGGCCATCTCGCAAGCCAAGGACCAGAATGGGGGAGTGTCGGCATGATCCCTGCCGAGTTCGACTACACGGCACCCGAGTCGCTGCAGGACGCGATCAGCGCGCTCTCACAGGGCGGCGAGGATGCCAAGCTGCTGGCCGGCGGTCATTCGCTGATTCCGTTGATGAAGCTTCGCCTGGCCGCGCCGTCGCTGCTGATCGACATGCGCAAGGTGCCCGGTCTGGCCGGCATCGAGCGTGAGAACGGCAGCTGGAGGATCGGCGCGCTGACTCGCCACACCGAGCTCGAGCACACCGCCGAGCTGGGCCTGATCGCGCAGGCGGCGGGCACGATCGCCGATCCGCAGGTGCGCAACCGGGGCACGATCGGCGGCAGTCTGGCCCACGGCGATCCCGCCGCCGATCTCCCCGCGGTGATGATGGTCTGCGACGCGACGGTCACGCTGCAGGGTCCCGGCGGCCAGCGCACGGTGGCGGCCGGCGAGCTGTTCAAGGACTACCTGGAGACTGCCGTCGCGCCCGACGAGGTTCTGACCGAGATCCGGTTCCCGGCACTGGACGGCTGGGGCTACGACTACCAGAAGTTCAACCGTCGCAGCGAGGACTGGGCGATGGTCGCGGTCAGCGTCGTGGTCAAGAAGTCCGGCGACACCTGCGAGGATGTTCGCGTGGGTCTCACAAACATGTCCTCGGTGCCCCTGCGCGCGACCGCGGTGGAGGAGGCGCTGCGCGGCCAGTCGCTCAGCGCCGCGAACATCGCCAAGGCGGCCGAGCAGGCAGCCGAGGGGACTGACCCCCCGGGCGATCTGAACGCGAGCCCCGAGTACAAGCGCCATCTGGCACGGGTGCTCACGCGACGCGCGCTGGAGCAGGCCAGCGGTGGAGCGTGACTGTGGCGAGGGCCCAAGGCTGACGTGAGCGTCGCGGAGATCCGGTCCGTAGAGGACGCCGCCGCCGCGCTCGCGACCGAGGGTTATCTGGCCGACCGCCAGCTCGCGCTGGCGGTCCACCTGGCGGTTGTGCTCGAGCAGCCGCTGCTGCTGGAGGGCGAGGCGGGTGTCGGCAAGACCGAAGTCGCCCGTTCGCTGGCGGCAGCGATCGGGGCGCGGCTGATCCGTCTGCAGTGCCACGAGGGGATCGACCTGCACCACGCGGTGTATGACTGGGACTACGCCCGACAGCTGCTGGCGTTGCGGGCGGCCGAAAGTGGCGTCGACGAAGGCGAGCTGTTCGCGCGGCGCTATCTGCTGCGCCGGCCGCTGCTGGACGCGATCGAATCAGACCCCGCCCAGCCAGTGGTGCTGTTGATCGACGAGGTCGACCGGGCCGACGACGAGTTCGAGGCCTTCCTGCTGGAGTTCCTGTCGGACTTCGCGGTCACGATCCCCGAGCTGGGGACGATCACCGCGCAGCGCCGCCCGATCGTCGTGCTGACCTCCAACCGTACCCGCGAACTGCACGACGCGCTCAAACGCCGGTGCCTGTATCACTGGATCGACTACCCAACTCCTGAGCGCGAACGGGCGATCGTCGCGGCGCGGCTGCCCGAGGTCCCTGAGGCGATCGCCTCTCGGGTCGTCAACGCCGTCGGCAGGCTGCGCGACCAGGGCGACCTTTACAAGCTGCCCGGAGTCGGCGAGACGCTCGTCTGGGCACAGGCGCTGCTGGCGCTCGGCGACAACGCCGATCTGGAGGAGACCCTCGGTGCCGCGTTGAAGGTCCACGAGGACGTGCTGCGCGTGCGCGAGCGAAAGGTCCTGGAGGGTGTCTGATCATGCGTCGGCCGGTGCGCTGACGCTGGCGGGCGTCAGCGAATCGGTGACGAGTGGGCTCAGCGCGCTGGCCGACGCGATGCGCGCTCAGGGCGGCCGGGTCGGCGTCGGGGAGCTGTTGACCGCCCACAGCGCGCTGGACGCCGTCGCGCCCCAGTCACGCGACCAGGCGCGGCTGGCGCTGCGGACGGTGCTGTGCTCAAACCGAGACGATCTGGCCCGCTTCGATCTGGCGTTCGTAGCCGTGTTCGGCGACGGCCGGCCGCCCGGCCGCGACCAGCCGCTAAATGAGCTGGGATCGATCGAGCGCGCCGCCCTGCCCCACGCGGGCATCCCGCGTTCGGCCGATCAGCCCGCCGAGCGCGGAGCGGTTCCCGTGCCGGCGGCCTGGAGCGAGGTCGAGCTGCTGCGCACCAAGGATTTCTCCCGTTACACCGAGGCGGAGATGGCCGCGGCGCGGGAGCTGATCGCCCGCCTGGCGCGGCGCGGACCGACGCGCCTGTCCCGGAGGACCCGCGCGTCGCGCCGGCGCGGGCACACCCCGGACCTGCGACAGATCATGCGGGAGTCGCTGCGGACCGGCGGCGAGCCTGTGCACCGGCGCTGGCGGGTGCCCAGCCGCCGTCCGCGCCAGCTGGTGCTGATCTGCGACGTGTCCGGTTCGATGGCCCCCTACGCGCGAATGCTGCTGCAATACATGCAGGCGTGCGTGGCCGCGCGCCGGCGCGTGGAGGCGTTCGCGTTCGGCACCCGGCTGACGCGGATCACCCACGAGCTGACCGGACGCGACCACGATCATGCCCTGGAGCGGGCCGCGGCCGCCGTGATGGACTTCTCCGGCGGGACCCGGATCGGCGCCGCGCTGTCCGAGCTCAACCGCGCCCACGGCCGGCGGCTGGGGCGCGGCGCGGTGATCGTGATCCTGTCCGACGGCTGGGACCGGGGCGACCCGGAGCTGCTGGCGGCCGAGATGGGGCGGCTGCGGCGCACCGCACACAAATTGGTTTGGCTGAACCCGCTCGCCGCGCATCCTGACTACGAGCCGCTGACGCGCGGGATGCGCGCGGCTGTGCCGCACACCGACCAGCTGCTGGCGGGCAACTCGCTGGCTTCGCTCGAGCAGCTAGCTGCCATATTGGAGGAGATGTGAACGACGTCCTGCCCCAGCTTGACAAGTGGACCGAGCGTGGCGACAAGATCGCGCTGGCCACCGTGGTCGACTTCACCCGCTCGGCTCCCCGCCCGCCGGGCTCCAAGATGGCCGTCAACGGCGACGGCGAGATCATCGGCGGCGTGTCCGGTGGCTGCGTCGAAGGCGCGGTGGTGGAGATCGCCGACAGCGTCCTGTCGGGCGAGCCGCCGCGGCTGGTGCACTTTGGGATCGCCGACGACGAGGCCTGGGCGGTCGGGCTTCCCTGCGGCGGGGAGATCGACGTTTGGGTCCAGGAATATCAGCCGGGGCGCTTCAGCGAGATCGCGGCCGCGGGCGGGCGAGCGGCCGAGGTCACGCTGATGGAAGGCGAGGGGGCGGGCGCGAAGCTGCTGCTGGAAGCCGACGGCGCCCGGCGTGGGTCGCTGGGTTCGCCGGAGCTCGATGGCGAAGCGGTGCGCTTGGCCTCTGAGGCGCTGTGGTCAGAGGTCTCCGAGCGCCACGAGGCCCTGTTCGTCGACGTCGTCGCCCCCCCGCCGCGGGTGATCCTGTTCGGCGCGGTCGACATCGCCGCGGCGCTGTGCAAGCTGGCGCGCGCCGCCGGCTGGAGGCCGTACGTGGTCGACCCGCGGGCCAGGTTCGCGACGCCCGAGCGCTTCCCAGACGCCGAGGAGGTGATCGCCGCCTGGCCTGAGGAGGCGTTCGCGCGGCTGGGGGGGATCGACCCCGCCACCTCGATCGCCGTCCTGACGCACGACCCCAAGCTCGACGACGCTGCGCTCACGATTGCGCTGCGCTCGCCAGCCCGCTACATCGGCGCAATGGGCTCGCGTCGCGCTCAGGCCAAGCGCCGCGAGCGCCTGCTGGCGCAGGGATTGGCGGACGAGGATCTGGCGCGGATGTCGGCTCCGGTCGGACTCGACCTCGGCGCCACCAACCGTGAAGAGACGGCGCTGTCGATCCTCGCCGAAGTGGTGGCGGCGCGCCACGGCCGTGAGGGCGGCCGGCTGGCCAACGTGCGCGGCTCGATCCATTCGGCGGCACCGGCGTGATCGGGGGAGGCCTGATTTGTGCGGTGGCGCGGGCGTGTTCGGGGTGGCCTGATTTGTGCGGTGGCGCGGGCGTGATCGCGGGGCTGATCCTGGCCGCCGGCGCGGGAACCCGGTTCGGCGACCAGCCCAAGCTGCTGGCCGAGCTCGACGGTCGGCCGCTGCTGGATTACGCGGTGGCCGCCCAGTGCGAGGTCGCCGAGCTGGAGCGGATAGTGGTCGTGCTGGGCGCGCACGCGGACGAGGTGCGCGAGCGGGTCGACCTGGGGCGCGCCGAACCGGTGATCTGCGCAGACTGGCACACCGGCCAGGCTGCGTCGTTGCGCTGCGGCGCCTCGGTGCTTTTGGCGGCCGGCGCCGGCAAGGTGATCGTCACGCTCGGCGACGAGCCACTGCTGACCCCTCAGCTGATCGGCCGCTTCGTCGATCAGCCGGGCGGCACCCGAGCCGTGTACGGCGGTCGTCCCGGCCATCCCGTCGTGCTGGGCGCCGAGCAGTTGCAGGCGCTATCCGAGCTGACCGGCGATCGCGGAGCGCGAGGCCTGCTCCAAGGTGGACCGGTAATCGAGTGCGGCCATCTGAGTTCGGGCCGCGACGTCGACACCCCTGACGACCTGGAGGCAATTCGCAATGAAGCTAGAGCAGTCATTTGAGGTCGCCGCGCCGATCGACCGCGTCTGGTCGACGCTGATCGACATCGAGCGGGTGGCGCCCTGCCTGCCCGGCGCAGCCGTCACCGGCCGCAACGAGGACGGCAGCTACAACGGCACATTCAGGGTCAAGATCGGGCCGACCTCGGCCTCCTACAGCGGCAAGCTGGAGATGGACGACCTTCAAGAGGACGCTCACACGGCGACGATGCACGCCGCTGGAACCGACAAGCGGGGCCAGGGCGGCGCCAAGGCGACGATCAAGTCCAAGCTCACGGCCCTCGGCGACGAGACGACGCGTGTGGAGGTGGACACCGATTACCACATCACCGGACGCCTGGCGCGCTTCGGCCGCGGCGGGATGATCGAGGACATCTCCGAGCGGCTGCTGCGTGACTTCGCCAAATGCCTGCAGACGTCGCTGGCCGGGGCGCCTGACCCGAGCGAGGTGGCTGCGGGCTCCAGTGGCGGTGTGGCTGGTGTGGAAGCCGGCGCCGGCGATGGTGACGGTGCTGCCGGGGCCGCCGGGAATGGTGCTGCTCCGAGCGAGGGTGGTGCGGGCGCTTGGGAGCCTGGTGCGGGTGCAGCAGAGGCCGGTGCGGGTGCGGGTGAGGGTGGTGCGGGCGCTGGGGAGCCTGGTGCGGGTGCTGCAGAGGCGGGTGCGGGTGAGGGTGGTGCGGGCGCCGCCAAGGGTGGTGCTGGCGCTGCCAAGGGTGCGGGAGCCGCCAAGGGTGCGGGCGCTGCTGAGGCTGGTGCTGGCGCTGCCGAGGCCGGTACGACTCCTGCGCAGGTGGGCGCCGACGGCGGCGCGGCGCCGGCAAATGGCAGCGCCGGCGTGGGTGCCGCGGCTCCGGCGGGGGCTGCGGCCCTAGGTGCAGGCGGGAGCGCGGGTGGAGCGAGCAGCGGTGACCTGGGCCCGGGTGACGCTGGTGCACCGGTCCATTCGATCGAGCCGTTGGACGGTCTGGCGCTGATCGGTTCGGTGCTTTGGGGCCGGGCCAAGAACAACCCCGCGCCGTTTGCGTTCGTGGTCGGTCTGCTGGTCGCGCTGCTCGCGTTCAGGCGGGCTCGCCGCTAGTCCTGAAACGGTCTCGTCCGCGGTGGGATTCCACAGTCGCAGCAGCGGTCCCGTCGCGCGGCGTTCGACTACCGACCAGCTGACCTGTCTGGAGCGCCCGCGTCTGAGGGCTTGCGAGAACGTGCGCAAAACGCATGCGGGTCAGTAGTCGTTCGGCGTCTCGAGCCTGCTCGCGTCCCGCGTCGCTCGCCGGTATGTCAAGCCTGCCGGTATGACGCCCTGCGCGCGTCCATTCGGTATCCCCATGTCGCAGAAGCCATACGCAGTCGCTCACGGACCTGTCCTCACCTGCTGGCAGGCTGTGACCCTTCGGATCCGTCGGATGGTGTGGTTCTCGACCTTGTCCGGCTCAACGATGGCGTAGCCGACGTCCGAATGAGTGATGATGTTCATCTGGAGCGTCTACCCTGAAGACTCTCGGCCGGCACGTGCGAGCGATCGGCCGAGGCTTACCGCTACTCACGGCCAACCTCTTACGGGAGCTTCTCATGCCGACACCCCTTCAGGATTTAGCCCATCACGGCCAGAGCGCCTGGATCGATCACCTCTCGCGCTCGTTCGTGCAAGACGGCGACCTGGCTGAGTTGATCGACGAGGGCGTCGTCGGCGTCACCTCCAATCCGACCATCTTCCAGGGCGCGATCGGCGAAGGCGACGCCTATGACGAACAGCTGCGCGAGCTGCTGCGTAAGGAACAAGATCCCAAGGAGGTGTTCCTGGCGCTGGCGCGGGAGGACATCCGAGGCGCATGCGATCTGCTGCGTCCCGTGTTCGAGCGAGGTGAGCCGACTCGGGATGGATGGGTATCGCTTGAGGTCGATCCGAATCTCGCCTACGACTCGGAAGGCACATTCGCTGAGGCCAAACGGATCCATCAGATGATCGATCGGCCCAATCTGTTTGTGAAGATCCCGGGGACGGAGCCGGGCCTGAACGCGATCGAGGAGTCGATCGCCTCCGGCATCCCGATCAACGTCACGCTGTTGTTCTCGCTGGAGCGCCACCGTGCGGCGGCGGAGGCGTACCTGCGCGGCCTGCGACGATTGCGAGACGCTGGCGGCGCTCTAGATTCGGTGGCGTCGGTCGCGTCGTTCTTCGTCTCGCGGGTCGACACGGAGGCCGACCGGCGTCTGGACGAGCTCGGAGGTCACGAGGACCTGAAAGGGACGCTGGCGATCGCCAACGCGCGGCTTGCCTACCAGACCTACAAGGAGCTGTTCAGCGGCGCGGAGTGGGAGGAGCTCGAACGGGCCGGAGCCTCGCCGCAGCGGTGCTTGTGGGCCTCGACGTCGGCTAAGAACCCTGCCTATCGGGACGTCGTCTACGTGGAGCAGCTGATCGGAGCGCAAACCGTCAACACCATGCCGCAGGAGACGGTCGAGGCGTTCCAAGCCCACGGTCGCGTGGCGGACACGCTCGAGCGCGACGTCGACGGAGCTCGACGTACGCTTGAGCGCTTCGCGAACGCCGGCGTCGACTATGACGACGTGGTCGCGGTGCTCGAGCGCGAGGGTGTGGAGAAGTTCGCCAAGTCCTTCCGGGAGTTGTTCGACCAGGTCGCCGGCAAGCGCGACGAACTGATGGCGGCGTAGGGACCGCGACGAGCTCCGCAGGAGCGCTAGCGAACGCCTGCACGTCGATACCTACACGTCGCGAGCCGGAATCGTGGCGGATCCATCCGCCGGGCGCGACGGGGAGCTCACGCGGGATCCGGGGGGCGGCATCGAGCCCACGCGGAGGCTGGAGTTAGGTCGCGTTGATGAGAGCCAGCATCATGTGTGCGGTGCTTCGAGCTTTCAGGCGATCGACGCGGGGCACCCATCGGTTCACAGCATGAGCGTAATCAGCGCCCTGCCCAAGAGCCATTCGGTGTCGCCGGAACCCCCGGCCGTAGGCCCGCCCGGCGAGTCGCCGAACGGATCGCCGCCGAACCCCCCGCCGCGACGCACGACCCTGAGAATCATCCTCGGCTGTTTGGTCGTGCTGGTGTGCAGCGCGGCCGCCAGCGCCGCGTTCGTCCTCGATCAGGTCCACACGCTGCGCGATGCGCTGAGCCAGAACCGAGCTCTGAACTTGCCACCGGGGACGCTCGCTCCGGCGGGGTGGGGCGATCCGCAGACGCTGCTGCTGGTCGGCGATGACCAGCGGGCGCTGACCAAGTACTACCTGCATGCGGTGCTTCCTCATTCCAACGAGATGCTGCTCGTGCGGATCGATCCGAGCAAGCCGTACATCTCGATGATGTCGATCCCGCGTGAGCTCGAGGCCACGATCTACCCGCCCAACGCGCCGCCGATCACCACCCGCTTCAACTACGCCTACACCGCCGGCGGGATCCCACTGCTGGTCTCGACGATCAAGCGGGTGCTCGGCCTGTCGGTCAACCACGTGATGGTTGTCACGTTCGGACGTTTCAAACGGGCCGTGAATGAGATGGGGTGCGTTTACTCGACGATCGACCGCCGCTACTACCACGTCAACACCCCGACCAGCGAGCAGTATCAGGAGATCAACCTGGAGCCCGGCTATCAGAAGCTATGCGGCGCTCAGGCGCTGCAGTTCGTCTCATACCGCCACGGCGACACCTCGCTGGTGCGCGACGCGCGCGATCAGAGCTTCCTGCTCGACGTGAAGAAGCAGTACGGACCGACGCTGACCGACAACATCGGCAAGTTCGAGCGGATCTTCGGGCAGGCAGTCCAGACCGATCCCGGCTTGCAATCGACCACCGGGCTCCTGAACCTGATCGGAACGCTGATCACATCTGCGGGACGCAGAGTCCGCCAGGTTCAGTTTCAGGCGAACCTGGTTCCCGCCAGCGCCACCCCCTGCGCTTGCGTTACTGCGAGCCCGCAGCAGATCACCTCCAGCGTCGACGCGTTCCTCCACGGCAGTTCGCCGATCCCCAAGCGGAGCACGGCCGCGGTCGCGCACGCTGTCCACAACAAGAAAGCCGCCGCAAAGCTGCCACTCGTATCGGCCAGCGAGTCCGATCTCGCCTCAGCAGATGCCACGGCCTCGAAGCTCTCGTTCCCGATGGAGTACCCCCGCGTGCAAGACGCTGGTGGCAGCGTCCAGCCGGTGTTCTTGCGCAACTACGTGATCCACGCGAGCCACGGGAGTGCGTATTTAGCTTACGTAGCGGTGTTCTCAGCCGGGGTGCTGGGTCAGTACTACGACGTGCAGGGCATGACCTGGACGACCGCTGCGCAGTTCAACAGCCCCGATCAGATCATCCACGTCGGCGGGAGAACCTACTCCCTCTACTACGAGGGCGAGAACCTCAAGATGGTCGCCTGGCACGAGCATGGCGCGGTCTATTGGATCCGCAACTCGCTCAACAACTCGGTCCAAAACGGGGAGGTGCTGGCGATCGCCGAACAAACCTCGCCACTGACTTCGGTCCTGACAGGATCATCCGCAGGCGGGCGCCGGAAGCTCCATGCCGCGGCGATACCGAACCAAACCGCCGCGCCAGCGACAACTGACCTCAAGCAACTCATCGGATCTCTAGCTGGCCTGCTGACGCTGCTCGTCGTCCCGCTGCTCGCGATGCCGCTGCTCAAACGCAGACGAGAGCTTGCCGACCTGCGCGCCCAACTACACACCAACCTGCAGCTGCAAGCACGACTCAATGCGACCGTCGCCGACGCGTCGATCTCGGCGGCTCGGTCTCCGCACTTGAAAGCGAAATCGTCAGCACCTGATCGGGGCGCCAAAGGAGATTGAACGGGCGCTATCGTGGACCTAGGGCGCATGTTCTGTCGTCGCGGTGCAACCTTGCTGCTGCCGGTTCTGGTCTGCGTTTGTCTGGTCGGCTGCGGTCGGTCTGGAGACGCGGGGATCGCTCGCGCCGGCGTGGGCAGGATCGCAAACTGGGTTGGGCGTAAGCACGTCCGCGGTGTGGTCGACTTGAGCGCGCCGCGCAAAGGCGGGTCGATAGTGGTGGCTGCTGCGGGACGCCTCGCGCTGCTGGCACCCAGTGGAAAGCTGCGGCCCTTCGCCCGTGCGTACTCGGCCCCACGCGGACTGGAGCCGTACATCGCTCTGTCATCCGGGCGCAGGCTCAAGGCGGCGCGCTGCGCCTTCGCCAAGGACAGCCTTTACGCCCTGCGGCTTGATCGCGGGGACGGCGTGACCGTGATCGACGCCCAGGGTAACGGCCGGCGGTTCGCCAGTCTGCCCAGGCGCGGACTTGAGAACGGGATTGCGTTTGACGCCACCGGCCGCTTCGGGCGCCGGTTGCTGGTCACCTCTACCGCCTCTGGCAAGACGTCGGTGTACGCGATCGATTGCAACGGGCACGTCGATGTGGTGACTCGTGATGGCCCCCGGGTAGAGGGTGGCATCGCCGTGGCACCGGCGTCCTTCGGCCGGTTCGCCGGCGATCTGATCGCGCCTGACGAACTGTCGGGCAAGCTCTACGCGATCGGACCGGACGGAAGCTCAAGCCTGGTTACGGAATCCGGATTACCTCACGGCCAGGACATCGGCGTGGAGAGCGAAGGGTTCGTGCCGGCACAGTTCAAATACGCTCTGGTGGCGGACCGCCGGACCCCTGGCAACCGCCATCCGGGCGACGATCTGATTCTCGGCATAGCGCATGCCGCGCTCGCCGCGGCCGGTGTACATGCCGGCGACCTGCTCGCCGTGACCGAGGGCGGAGCCAGGACGATCGCCGTCACCTGTACGGCGTCCTGCCGCGTCCGCGATATCGCCGATGGGCCGAGACGTGCTCACATCGAGGGCCACGTCGTGTTCAGCCCCGCCAACGGACCCAACGGCTGAGTTGCACGGCAGCAGGTCTACCCTTGCGAGCGGCCTCGCTCCCGGCGCGGCCGGGGGCGATCAGCTCAGCGAATCGCGCCCGTGCGGCTGCTCGAAGCTCGCCGCCGGCAGCGCGGCGACCAATCCGGACGGGTTGATCATCGGGTGCGTTCGGTAGTAGTGCGCGCGGATCTCGTCGAAGCTGACGGTCTCGGCGACGCCGGGCCACTGATACAGGTCCCGGGCGTAGGGCCACAGGTGCTCGTACTCGATCAGCTTGCGGATCGAGCACTTGAAGTGGATCTGATAGACGGCGTCGAAGCGCAGCAGCGTCGTGAACAGCCGCCAGTCGGTCTCCGCCGGGGAGTCGCCGAACAGGAACCGTTGTGCCGACAGCCGCTCGTCCAGTTCGTCAAGGTGGTCAAACAGCGACGTCACCTCGCGCTCGTAGACGGCCTGCCTGGTCGAGAAGCCGGTCTTGTAGACGGCGTTGTTGACGCCCTCGTAGATGCGCTCGTTGAGCGCGTCGATCTCGTCGCGCAACGGCCTGGGATACAGCGGCACCGGATGCTCGGCGAGCGGCGCGAACACGGTGGCGAGCATGCGCAGGATGTCAGCCGACTCGTTGCTGACGATCAACCGCTGCTCGGTGTCCCACAGCACGGGCACGCTGACACCGGCCTGATAGCCGGGGTCGGTCGTCATGTACGCCTCGCTGAGGAACCGGAAGCCGTTGATCGGATCGGTGTAGTCATCGCCGGTGAACGCCCAGCCTCGGGCGTCGCGGATCGGGTTTACGTAGGAGACGCCGATCGCCTCGTGGAGGCCCATCAGCCGGCGTCCGATCAGCGTTCGGTGCGCCCACGGGCAGGCGCGCGCCACGTACAGGTGATACCGGCCGGCCTGGAGCGGGAAGTGGCTGGAGCCGTCGGCCGTGACCCAGCCCCGGAAGCTGCTCGCCTGGCGCTGGAAGGAGCCGTCCTCGCCGCCCTCGCGCCCCAGGGAGAAGGTCCCGGTATCGGTACAAGCCATCGTCACAGAGCCTACGCCAAACGCTCCGGCACGCCGGCTCGAGCCCGTGCACCGGCTCGAGCCAGATCAAGCGCCACGAGCTGCGCGCGCAGGCCGTAGTCCGGGCCTTATCGTGTGCGGGCGGTGACCTCGCGATGACCCTGCAGAAACAGGCCCAGCTGGCCGCGCACTTCCAGGCCTTACACCAGGCAGGACGGCCGCTGCTGCTGCCCAACCCGTGGGACGCCGGTGCCGCCAGGCTGCTGGCGTCGCTCGGCTTTGAGGCGCTCGCCACCACCAGCAGCGGATTTGCGGCGACACTTGGGCGCCTGGACGGCTCAGTCAGCCGCGAGGAGTCCCTCCGGCATGCGGCGACGATCGTCGCCGCGACCGAGCTGCCGGTGTCCGCGGACCTGGAGAACGGGTTTGGCATCGCCCCCGAGCAGGTGGCGGTGACTGCCGCCGAGGCGGTCGGAGCCGGACTGGCCGGGTTCTCGATCGAGGACTCCTCCGGTGACGAGCATGAGCCGATCTACGAGCTGGCGCTCGCCGCCGAGCGGATTGCCGCTGCTGCTGCGAGCGCTCATGGCGGTCCGGCGTGGCTGGTGCTGACCGGGAGGGCCGAGAACTATCTGCATGGCCGCGCGGACCTGGCCGACACGATCGCCCGTCTGCAGGCCTACCAGGAGGCGGGCGCTGACGTGCTCTACGCGCCGGGTATCTGCACCGCGCACGACGTCCGGCGGCTGGTGGAGTCAGTCGACCGGCCGGTCAACGTGCTCGCCCGCCCCGGCGTCCCGTCGGTGTCCGAGTTGGCGGCGCTCGGGGTCAGCCGGGTCTCGGTGGGTGGAGCGTTCGCATTTGCCGCGATCGGCGCGGTGGTGGAGGCCGCGCGCGAGCTCAGCGAGCTGGGGACCTACGGGTTTGCGGAGCGGGCCGCGGCCGGAGTCAGGGCGGCCCGAAGCGCGTTCGGGTGATCCGCCCGGGTCGGCACCAGTGCCGCGATTCAGCCCGAATCTCGAATCTCGACACTAGCTCGCGGCGTACAACCGCTGAAGCAGACGCTCCATCGCCGGTGAGGTCTCCTCGTTTCCGGGGCAGCAGGTCGGGCCGTTGACGGCGCTGATCCCGATCTCCAGATGGGGTCCGGTGGAGATGCCCACGTCTCCGCAGCCGACCTCAGCGATCGGTTGTCCGGCGCGCACAACCGACCCCACCGGGACAAGCGCGGGCAGCGCATGGCCGTAGTAGATGTAGCGTCCGTTGAGGGGGCCGCCGGCGACGCGCAGCACGGGCGCATCGGGCCCGAACCCGGAGATGCCCTCCTGCACGACCACCCCGTTGGTGACGGCCACCTCCACCGCCGCCGCCCCGCAGGCCGCGCCCCTGGTGGAGATGTCGACCCCCTGATCGGGCGACCACGTGCTCGGCGGCTCGACGACCGATAGCGGCTGCATCGGGAACACGAATCCCTGGCCCGGCGTGAGCGAGTTGAGCTCCGCAACGATCTTCAGCTCGCGCTTGACCTCGGCGAGCGAGATCGGATGGGCGTTCGGATCGCCGACGGGCTCGGTCGCAGGCACCGAGTCGGACGCGTCGCCGGCGGTCGGCTCGATCGCCTGCGGATGGGACTTGAGGCCTAGCGCGGCGACCGGCGAGGCGCCGTTGCTCCCGGTGGTGGCACCATGGCCGGCGCTAGATCCGCACCCCGCGAGGACGAGGACGAGGACGAACATTATCGCCGCAATCACCGCAGCGTGGCCGGCTCGCAGCATGCCAGCAGTTCAGCAGGTTTCAGGCCGCGGCACGCAACTTCTCCAGCGGAGGGCGCTCGACTGGCTCGTCCCCCGGGCTGGGCATGCTATCGAGACCCGGGGCCATGAAGCCGGTCGGCAGCGGTCCGCTGAGCCGGCCCTCGCGCTCGAGGCGTGACGCCAGCGCGCGGAGCACGGCAAACGCCATCGGACCGAGGTCGCGCAGCGGCTGATGGGCGTTCTGGCGGACCTCCAGGTCGACTTGGGCGATCGCGTCAAGCCCGACCTCCCGATAGGCGTCGAGCAGCAGCGCGATGTCGACGCCATAGCCGGTCACGAACGGCAGGCGCTCCAGCAGCTCGCGTCGCGCCGCTATCTCGCCGGCGAGCGGCTGCTGCACCGCCGCAAGCTCTGGATAGAACAGGTTCAACAGCGGACGGGCGGTCAGCTCGGTCACCCGCCCGCCGCCGTCGGGCACCGTCAGCTCGCCGATGCGAAAGGGACGGCGGTAGAAGCCCTTCACGAACGACAACTGGCGGTCGCGCAGCAGCGGGCCGAGCAGCCCACAGACGAAATGCGCGCCGAAATGCTCGGAATCGGCGTCCAGAAAGCAGATCAGCTCGCCCGACAGTAGGTGCAGGGCCCGCCACATCGCATCGCCCTTGCCGAGCACCGGCCCCAGCTCGGGAATCAGCTGCTCCTGGTCGTGCACCTCGACGCCGAAACCGCGCGCGATGGCGGCGGTTTCGTCGCTGGACTGGTCGACGACGACGATCTGATCCACCACTCCGAGCTCGCGCAGCGGGATCAGACACTCCAGGATCGCCCCGATGGTGCTCGCCTCGTTGCGCGCGGGCAGGCAGATCGACACGGTCGACTCGCGCTCGGCGGCGAGACGCTGCGGCGAAAACGACCGGTGGCTGAACGTGTTGCTGCGATACCAGGATCGCGCCCGGAGCGACATATTCTCAGAGGATGACAGCCGCGGGCGGCGGGCTCAGCGGCCGGCGACCCGGCCGGTGAACGCACTGAGCTTGCCGGCGCTGCGCAACGGGGCGCCGTGACCGAAGCAGACCAGCTCCGGCTCCAGCTCCGCCAGCCTGCGCATCGACTCACGATTGCGGGCCGGATCGGGGGTGAAGCAGGCTTTCGGCTCGTGCAACCCGGGTATCCCGGTGACAGTGTCGATATTCGTGAACACGTCGTCGCATACCAGCGCTCGGTCTGACTCGCGCCGGGAACGCGACATGCCCGGCGAGCGCTCCGCGAGCTTCTTCATGGTGCGGGTCGAGCCTACCGGGGTGCAGCGCCCACGACGGAATTACGACGCGAGCCCTCAGGGCGACTCACCGCAAGCATTCAGGTAATACCATCGCCGCCGTGGAGGTGCGCGGACCGTCGCTCAGCTTGCGCTACGCGACGCTCCGGGATGTTCCGGCGCTGTTTGAGCTGGGCTCGGATCCGGAGGTGACGCGCTTCTTCTCGTGGGGGCCCTACACCTCACCGGCACAGCCCACCGCCTACGTCGAATGGGTCACCGCGGCGCGGGAGCGCGGCGAGCGCCTGGAGTTCCTGATCGTCGGTCCCGACGGCGGTCCGATCGGGGTAACCGGCCTGTCGGAGTTCAGCCAGCGTGACCGGCGTGCCGTCGTCGGCACGTGGCTCGGCCGCCGCCACTGGGGCACGGGCGCCAACCGCGAGTCAAAGGCCCTGGTGGCGCGGCTCGCCTTCGAAGCTCTGGGGCTGACCAGGCTGGGCGCCTACGCCGATGTCGAGAACCCGCGCTCGCAGGCGGCGCTGATAGGGCTCGGCTTCGAGCGCGAGGGGGTGCTGCGCAGCTGGCATCGCCACGGCAGCCGCGTCCGCGACGTGGTCCTGTTCTCGCTGCTCAAGGATCAGTGGCGGCGCTCTGCGCTGGCGCAGGTCAAAGTCGAGATTCGCGGCGATCCACCTAAAGTCTTGCGCGTCGGATGACGATGCGGCCAGATGCGCACCAGCCGATGCGAGCGGCCATCGGCGGGTATAAATGGAAAGATCGCCTGGCGACCTACGGGCGCAAAGGAGGAGGTCTTGTTGCGCCGAGGTTCGTGTGAGCTGGTGAGCGCCCAGTCGTGAAACGGGTTCTCCGGCTACCTGCATATCGCCGACTGCTCGCCGCCTACACGCTCAACGAGCTGGCCTGGTCGGTCGGGACACTCGCACTGGCGGTGCTCGTCTTCCGCCACACCGGCAGCGCCGTCGGCTCTGCCGCCTTCTTCCTCTGCGCGCAGTTCTTCCCCGCGCTGCTCTCCCCGGCGGTGGTGGCCCGGATCGACCAGAGCTCCCCGCGCCGTGTGCTCCCCATCCTGTACGCGCTGGAGGCGATCCTGTTCGCGGTTCTCGCTTGGGCCGCGAGCCGATTCTCGCTCGTCCCGGTGCTGGCGCTGGCGCTGCTCGATGGCATCGTCGCGGTCACCGCCCGGGCGCTGGCCCGGGCCGCCACGGTCGGCGTGCTGACCCCCGTCGGCCTGCTACGCGAGGGAAACGCGGTAACCAACACCCTGTTCTCGATCAGCTTCATGGCGGGTCCGGCGCTGGGCGGCCTGGTGGTGGCGAGCGGCGGGACGATCGCCGCGCTGCTGGCCAACAGCGGCCTGTTCGCGGCGACGGCGGTGATTCTGGTGACGGCGGGGGCGCTGCCCGGGGCGCATGAGGAGGGCGTGCCCACCGCGCGCCGCGTGCGGGCCGCGATCGCCCACGTCCGGAGCGACCCGTTGCTGCGCGCGCTGCTCGGCATACAGGTGGCAGCGGTGGTGCTGTTCACGATCTCGATGCCGGTCGAGGTGGTGTTCGCGCAGCGCACGCTGCACGCCGGCGCGGGTGGGTACGGCGCATTACTGTCTTCCTGGGGCGCCGGGGCGGTGGCCGGCAGCGCCGGCTACGCACGCTGGCGCGGTCTGCCGGCCCGCGCGTTGTTGGCGACCAGCGTGGCCGCGCTCGGCGTAGGCTTCCTGGTCATGGCAGCGGCGCCTACGTTGGTGCTGGCGATGATCGGCTCGGCGATCGGCGGCGCGGGCAACGGAATCGAGTCGGTGGCCGCGCGAACCGCCGTCCAGGAGCAGACGCCCGAGCGCTGGATGGCGCTCGTGATGAGCCTCAACGAGTCGCTCAATCAGGCCGCGCCGGGGGGCGGGATCGTGCTGGGCGGCGTGATCGCGGCGTTGGCGGGACCGCGCGTCGCACTGATGGTGGCGGGCGCTGGATCGCTGGTGATCACCGCCGTGATCTGGGTGGTGCTGCGCCCGCGAGCCGGATTTGACGTCTCGCCGGTCGGGTCCCGGTCCGGGTCAGACGCCCCCACGGAGACCCGGCCGCCCGCGGTCTCCGGCTCGGAAAGGCTGGCCTAGTTGCTCCCCACCATAGATACGGCGGGAGCCACTGAGCGCATGCGAATGGCGTGCATCGACGTCGGAACCAACACCACCCGACTGCTCGTGGCCGATTGCCAGGACGGGCGACTCGTGGAGGTCCATCAGGAGCGTGAGTTCACCCGGATCGGCAAGGAGCTGTCGCGCGGCGGGACGATCGGGGAGGCGAAGATCGCCGAGGTGGTCAAGGTCGTCGGCGCACAGCTGGCCAGCGCTCGCGCACACGGCGCCCGTGAGGTACGTGGCGTGGCCACCGCCGCGATCCGCAGCGCCGTCAACGGCGATGCGCTGATCGCCGCGATCGAAGGCGCCTGGGGGCTGGCCGTGGAAACGTTGTCCAGCGAACGTGAGGCCCGGCTGGCCTTCGCCGGCGCGGCCGGCACGCTCGATCAAGCGCCGGTCGGCGAGCTGGGCGTCGTCGACGTGGGCGGAGGATCCTCTGAGCTGGTGCTCGGCATCGCCCCCGACCGGGTGCGGTGGTGGACCTCGCTGGCGATCGGCTCTGGCGACCTGGCCGATCGCTGCCTGCATTCCGATCCGCCCTCTGACGCCGAGCTGGCCGCCGCGCGAGCGCAGATCGCCGCGGCGTTCGGCTCGCTGCGGGTGCCACGCCCGGCGCAGGCGGTGGCGGTGGGGGGAAACCTCACCTCGCTGCGCAAGCTCGCCGGTCCGCTGCTGGATCCCGATGTGTTCGCCCGCTGCCTGTGGCTGCTGGGCCGCGAGCGGGCGAGCGAGATCGCGCGCCGGTTCACGATCGACCCTCAACGGGCCAGGCTGCTGCCGGCCGGGCTACTGATCCTCGAGGCGGCAGCTGAGCTGTTCGGCGTCGCCCTGATCGTGGGGTGCGGCGGGGTCCGCGAGGGCTTGCTGCTGGAGGCGGTGAAGGCTTGAACCCCGAGCCGCCGATCCCGCCGCGGGAGGCGATCGCCGACGTCCGCGTGCGAGCGCCGACGCGCGGCAACCGCCGTTTGGAGTCGTTGCTGGAGGCGGTCAACGACGACGACCAGATCAAGGCCTGGTGGCACGTGTCCGCCGTCAACGCGACCCGGCGGCTGGGCATGTCGGATCACAGCTGGGTGCACATCCAGATCGTCCTGAACATCGGTCTGCGCCTGGCCCGGCTGCTGTTTCGCCGTGGGGTCACGCCAAGCGTCGTCGCCGATTACGCGATGAGCGAACGGGACGCCGAGGTCGTCGTGGCGGCGGCCTGCCTGATGCATTGCGTCGGCATGTCGATCCACCGAGACGACCACGAGCGCTACAGCCTGTTTCTGACCGCCGACAAGCTCGGATCGCTGCTGGCCGGCGCCTACGAGGAGCCGGAGCGGTCGATCATCGTCGCCGAGGCCCTGCACGCGATCATCGGCCACCGGCGCAAGGGAGCGCCGTTCACGGTCGAGGCGGGAATCGTGCGTGTCGCCGACGCCCTCGACATGGCGCGGGGCCGTTCCCGGGTCGGATTCGAGGCCGGGCACCAGAACATCCACTCGCTGTCGGCCTACGCGATCGACGAGGTCAAGATCTCACCCGGCCGCGACCGGGCGGTACGGGTGGAGATCGCGATGTCCAACAGCGCCGGCATCTTCCAGGTCGACGAGCTGCTGGCCACCAAGCTGCGCGGCTCAGGGCTCGAGGAGCACATCGAGGTGATCGCCCGGATCGAGGCCGAGCAGGAGCAGCGGCTGATCCCGGTGTTTCGGATCTAGACACCAGGAAAGAAGGCGTTGCCAATCCACCACCGCACCTACACCAACCCGGGAAAGTGTCGCTACCCCGCCACGCACCCAGGAACCCACAGCCGCTTTCCCAAGGGAATCCGGCTCTGACTCCACCGGCGCTGCCGTATTCCTCCCGGCGAGCCGGATTCCCCTACCAGTGGACGCCGCGCATCAGGTGCGCCAGCGCGACTTGCTCGGTCGACGCGTGCTCCTGAGGGTCCTTTTGACCCTTGGATGCGGCCGAGTCGGGGAACACCTTGTAGGCGGTCGAGAGGATCTGGTCGACCGCCTTGGGCAACAGGGCGTAGGCGATCTCGCCGAAGGTGCCCAGGCGGGTGCCGAGGTGCTTGGGCTTGGCGCGGATGGCCTCGCAGATCAGGTCGGCGGCCTCCTCCGGGGAGATCGTCGGGAAACTGTCGTAGATCTTGGTCGGCGCGATCATCGGCGTGCGCACGAGCGGCATGTGGATTGTCGTGAAGTGGACGTCGTCGGCGATGCACTCCGAGCCCACCACGCGGGTCCAGGCGTCCAGCGCGGCCTTGGAGGCGACGTAGGCCGAGAAGCGCGGCGGGTTGGTCTGCACGCCGATCGAGGAGACGTTGATGATCAGCCCGGAGCGGCGGTTGCGCATGTGGGGCAGCAGCTCCATGATCAGCTTGATCGTGCCGAGGTAGTTGAGCTGGATCGTGCGCTCGAAGTCGTGGAATCGGTCGTAGGAGAGCGCGATCGAGCGGCGGATCGAGCGGCCGGCATTGTTGACCAGCATGTCGACCGCGGGATGGTCGGCGAGCACCTTGGCGACCAGTTGCTCGACTGACTCGGGGTCAGAGATGTCGGCCGAGTAGGCGTAGGCGGTGCCGCCCGCCTCCTCGATCTCACGGCGGGCCTCCTCGAGCTTGTCGGCGCTGCGCGCGACCAGCAGGGGGATCCCGCCCGCCTTGGCGATCTTTAGCGCCGCCGCCTTGCCGATGCCGCTTGAGGCGCCGGTGATCAGCACCGTCTTGCCGTTGACCGCCCCCTCGAAACTGCGGTCCTTGAACAGGTCAGGGTCGAGGTTTCGCTCCCAGTAGTCCCACAGCTTGGCCGCGTAGGACTCCAGCGGCGGCACCGAGATGTCAGAGCCCTGCAGCGCGCGCTCCGTGTCACGGGTGTCGAACTCGGCGGTCAACCCGATGTAGCCGAGCACCTCGTCGGGGATTCCGAAGTCGGCCAGGACCGCCTTGCGGACGCCCTTGGCCGCGGGCAGCGCCATCAGCATCCCGATCGTCCCCTTGGGCAGCGCCTTGAGCAGCCGCGCGTCGATCCGCACCGACATCTGCGGCGCGTGGGCCGCGGCGGCGATCGTGTTCATGACCTCGCCCGAGCGCTGGGACTTGGGGTTGGTCAGATGGAACGCCTGCCCGTCGAGGCCGGGCTGGTGGGCGATGTGATCCATCGCGGCGGCAACGTAGTCGACCGGCACGATGTTGGTGTAGCCGAGCTCGGGCCCAACGAGCGGGAACCACCCCGGGAGGTAGTGGCGGGCCATCTTGATCGCGGTGAAGAAGTAGTAGGGACCGTCGATCTTGTCCATCTCGCCGGTGCGCGAGTCACCTACCACGATCGCCGGCCGGTAAATGCGCCATGGGACGGTGGTCTGCGTGCGCGCGATCTTCTCGGCCTCGAACTTGGTGCGGTGGTATGGATGCTCGAGCTTCTGGCCCTCGTCGAACATGTCCTCACGGAACAGACCCTTGTGCATGCCCGCGGCGGCGATCGAGGAGGTGTGGTGAAAGCAGCCCACCCTCAGCTCATTGGCCAGGGCGACGGCATTGCGCGTGCCGTCGACGTTGGCGATCCGGTTGCGCTCGTCGTCGGCAGTCATGTCGTAGACGGCGGCGAGGTGAAAGAAGTGGTCGATCGAGGCCTCACGCAGCTGGGCCAAGTCGTCGTCGGAGACACCCAGCCGCGGCTGGGACAGATCCCCCAGCACCGGATGGACCCGGCTCTGGGCCTCGGGTCCCCAGCGGTCGATCAGCTGGTTGAGCCTGTCCTGCGATGCCTCGCGGACCAGCACATAGATCTCGCCGTCCCGCGCCAGCAGACGCTCGACCAGGTGGCGACCGATGAACCCGGTCGCACCGGTCACGAAGTAGGTCATCTGCCTACCAACCGCCGCGCCAGTCGGCGTTGGCGGCCCGGCGCCGGGCCGCGTCCATCCTGGCGTGCTTGCGCTTGTCCAGCCGCCACTGGATCAGCGAGAAGACCAGGATCACCGTCGGAAAGAACGCGATCACGATGAACATCGTTTTGGTGATCACCGGATCGGTGGTCTCTCCGTACCAGCCCTGGCCGCCCGTCTCACGGGCGAGGGCGGCCGGTGCGAGCGCCAGCAACGTGACGGTGAACATCAGCAGCGCGATGATGGTGCGGGCGCGGCGCATCTCGGCGTGTAGGTTAGCTGACCGCGGGGCATCGTTTTGGGAAGTCGCTGGCCAGAGCGCGAAGCCAGTTCCGCAACGATGCACTAGCCGATGTTGGCGGTTTGTGGTGCCCCGACCGTCCGCAGCGCCAGCAGCAGCGCGGGGTTGTAGCTCTCCGCCTTGAACACGAGGTCCAGATGACGGAGCGGAGCCTCGAAGATAGGCGCCCGCAGGGCGCCCGCCAGCTCACGCTGCTTGCGCGGCGCGACGAGCTCGTCGTCGGAGGTCAGCACGACGGCGCTGGATACGTCCAGGGCCGACAGCCAGGGCCGGGAGTCAAACCGCCCCAGCTCGCGTCCGGCCTCGGCCAGGTCACGCGCCGAGTGGCGCAGCAGCTCGGATTGAAACCAGGCCGTCTCCCGCGTCCCGCGGTACCCGGATCGGCTGAAGCCCAGCCGCCAGCTTGACCGGGGCGCCACCGACAGCGCCAAGCCGACTGCGCCCATCGCCTTGAACAGACGGCGCGAGGCCTGGTCCTGCCAGTGCTGGGCCGTACCGCTCAGCACCAGCCCCCCGACCACGCCGGGATGCTCACGCGCGATCAGCTGGGCGATCGCGCCGCCCATCGAGTAGCCGACCACAATTGCCGGAGCGACATCGAGCTCGCGCAGGGCGGCGGCAGCGTCGGCCGCGCAGTCCGACAGCCGGAAAGGGCCGAGCTGTCTCAGGCCACGCCCGTGGCCGCGGTGATCGATCGCCAGCACGCGATAGCCCGCCCCGGTCAGATCCGCGTAGGCGCCGCCCCAGTTCATATCGGCGTTGGCCATCCATCCGTGCAGCAACATCACCACCGGTCCGGTGCCGCCGGTGTCGCGTAGGAACAGCTCGCCGCGACCCGGGATCTGCAGCGTCAGCGCGGGCGGGAGCGGAAAAGGCGGATCGGGTGGCCACGCGGGGGAGGGCATGGCGGGGATGCTAGTGGCCGCTCCGGAAGCCCGGCTCACCACTGCCGGCAGCAGATCTGGCCTTCGCTCAGAGCGCTTCGCTTCCTACCATGGGGGTCGATGGCCGTTGTAATCGCATCTGACCTCGGCAAGGACATTGCCGGCGAGCCGCTGCTGCGCGGGATCTCGTTCAAGCTCGAGCGGCGCGATCGGATGACCCTGTCCGGGCGAAACGGCGCCGGCAAGACGACGCTGCTGCGGATGCTGGCCGGCGAAGCATCGGTCGACTTCGGCGAGCTGGTGCTGGCCAAGGGCGCCAAGGTTGCCCTGCACGATCAACGCCCGCCCCGCGAACGCGGCCTGACGCTGCGCGACTACGTGCTCTCCGGGGCCCCGGAGCTGGTGGCAATCGAGCAGCAGCTGGCGTCGCTGGAGCAGGCGATGGCCGACGGCGCCCACGACGAGCCGACGCTGAACCGCTACGCCGAGGCCCAGGCCAGGCTGGAGCACGCCGGCGGCTACAACTGGCGCGATCGCGCGCTCGCGACGCTGCACGGGCTCGGCTTTCGCGCCGACAGCGACCTCGACCGCTCGCTGGAGACGTTCTCGGGCGGGGAGTTGACCCGAGCCTCGCTCGGACGCGCGCTGGCCGGCGATCCCGACCTGCTGCTGCTCGACGAGCCCACCAACCATCTCGACATCGCATCGCTGGAATGGCTCGAGCAGCACCTGGTTGGCCTTGACGCCGCGATCGTGCTGGTCGCCCACGACCGCTGGTTTCTGGAAGCGGTCGGGACCGCGGTGCTGGAGCTCGAGGCCGGGCGCGGGCGCTTCTTTCCGGGCACCTGGCATGCCTGGCGGCGTGAGAAGGCCGCCCGCGAGCTGGCGCTGGGACGCGCGATCGAGCGCCAACAGGCCGAGATCGAGCGGCTGGAGCGGTTCGTCACCCGCTTTCGCGCCGGGACTCGCGCACGCCAGGCGCAGTCACGCGCCAAGCGCCTGGACAAGATCGAGCGGGTCTCCCGCGCGTCGGGCGACGGCGCCGGCCTGGAGTTCCAGTTCAAGGCGCCCGAGCGCAGCGGCCGGGTCGTGTTCGAGCTGTCAAACGGCGCGATCTCGGCGGGTGACAAGCAGCTGCTGACCGACGCCGAGCTGTGGCTGGAGCGCGGCGAGCACGTCTCGCTCGTGGGTCCCAACGGCGCAGGGAAGACGACGTTGATCGAAACCCTGGCGGGGCGACGCGAGCTGCCGCAGGGCAAGCTCAGCACCGGGCACAACGTCAAGCTCGGTTACCTGTCCCAGCACGCCGACGAGCTGTCGTCCGGCAACGCGCGCACGGTGCTGGAGGCCGCCGCGCACGCCACCGGCCTGACACCGCCCAAGGCCCGGGCGCTGCTGGGGCGGTTCTTGTTCTCCGGAGAGGACGCCGAGAAGCCGCTCGAAGGACTTTCAGGCGGCGAGCGCCGGCGCCTGTCGCTGGCGATCCTGGTCCACTCCGGCGCCAACGTGCTGATCCTCGACGAGCCGACCAACCATCTCGATCTGGAGAGCCGTGAGGCGCTGGAGGAGGCGCTCGGGGCTTTCCAGGGGTCAATCCTGCTGGTCTCCCACGACCGCGCGCTGCTGGACGCGGTCGGGACGCGGACGGTCGCGCTCGAAGACCAAACGCTGCACAGTTACGTGGGCGGCTGGCCCGAATACGTGCGCGTGCGTGACGAGCGGGCCAAGACGCCGGCCAAGCCCACGCCCACGCGCACGACGCCGGCCGCCGTCAAGGACGTGCGGGCCGAGCGGGCCGGGGGCGCGAAGCGCAACGGGAAGGGGAAGCGGTCAGCGTCAGCGTCGGCTTCCGCGTCCGCGGCGGCGTCTGGTTCGGCTCCGGCTTCGGCCGGCGTCGGCCGCGCGAAGCCGGCGCGACGCTCCAAGAACGCCGCCGCGGGCCAGGTCAAGCTCGAGGCGCAGATCGAGGTCGCCGAAGTCGCGTTGCGTACGCTCGAGGATCAGCTGGCCGATCCCGGCGCCTGGTCGACGCCGGAGGTCAGCGCCAAGTCGGCGGCTCGCCACGAGCAGGCCAAGCGGGCGGTGCAGGAGCTCTACGAGCGCTGGGAGGCCGTCGCGGGTTAGAAGCCGGGGTGCGCCGGAGGGCCAGGGGCGGTGCTGGCCCGGCTGGCGCGCCGGTGGGCTTCGGCCGCAGGCCCCCGACCACCACCGGTTACCACGCGGGAACGGCGCTCGTTACCCGCACGTAACCTGTCATCAAGCATCCTGTTGGCGTTGGCGCGGCGAACCGCCACACTTGTCAAAGGCTGATGCGCGTGCTTGTTGTCGACGATCACGAGGAGCTGGCCGAGACGGTCGCCACGGGTCTACGCCACGAGGGCATGGCCGTGGACGTGGCCCTCGACGGCGCCGCCGCGCTGCGGCGGGCCGCGGTCTACTGCTACGACGTGATCGTCCTCGATCGCGATCTCCCCGTCGTGCACGGCGACCGCATCTGCGAGACGCTCGCCGCCGCGGGCGGACGGTCACGGGTGCTGATGCTGACCGCCTCAGCCGGTGTGGAGGAGCGGGTCGCGGGTCTCAGCCTGGGCGCCGACGACTACCTGCCCAAGCCGTTCGCGTTCGCCGAGCTGGTGGCCCGGATCCGGGCGCTCGTCCGTCGCGCCCAGCCCGCGCTGCCGCCACTGTTGACCAGCGGCGACCTGAAGCTCGATCCCGCCCGGCGTGTGGCCCACCGGGCCGGGCGTCGGCTGGAACTGAGCAGCAAGGAGCTGGCCGTGCTCGAGCTGCTGCTGGCCGCCCGGGGGGCGGTGCTCTCGCCGGAGGAGCTGCTGGCCCGGGCCTGGGACGAAGCCGCGGATCCGTTTAGCAACGTGGTCAAGGTGACGATCAGCCGCCTGCGCCGCAAGCTCGGCGAGCCGCCGATCATCGAGACGCTGACCGGTGCCGGTTATCGCATCTGAACCCCGTCGACGCCTGATCGGTCGACGCCTGGTCGGTCGGCGGGTGTCAGGGCGCCGGCGATTGGGCCGCGGCCGGCTTCCGAGCTGGTCGGTGCGCCTGCGGCTGACGTTGCTGTACGGGGCCCTGTTTCTGGTCATGGGGGCGCTGTTGCTGGCGATCACCTACGAGCTGGTGGCGGGCAGCGTGCCCGGCAACGTCAGTGGGCTCGTGGCCCTGTCCATCCGCGCGCCGAAGCCCAGATCACTCGTGGTCACTAAGTCCAACGGCGCGCTGTACCTCTCGCCGCATGCCCGGGCCGCGCCTTCGCCGGCCCAGGCGGTGGTCGGACCCCCTGACGCTCCTGTGGGCGGGCCCGGGTTCGCGAAGCTGCAACGGCTGGCGAACGGGCTTCGCGGCCAGGCCCGGGTCACAATCCAGCAGCAGCGTTCGGACGAGCTCGGCGCGCTGCTGACGCGATCGGGGATCGCGCTGGGGATCATGGCGCTGGTCTCGATCGGCCTCGGATGGCTGATGGCGGGAAGGGCGCTGCGACCAGTGCGGACGATGAACGCCCGAGCGCGGGGGATCACGGAGCATAACCTGCACGAGCGCCTGGCCTTGGAGGGGCCGGCGGATGAGCTCAAGGAGCTCGGTGACACCTTCGACGGCCTGCTGTCGCGGCTGGAGGGCGCGTTTGAGTCTCAGCGCCGCTTCGTCGCCAACGCCTCACACGAGCTTCGCACTCCGATCACCGTGCAGCGGACGCTGGTGGAGGTTGCCCTCGGCGATCCCAATGCCACCGAGGCGTCGCTGCGCGCCGCCTGCGAGCGGGTGATCGCGGTCGGTGAGCAGCAGGAGCGGCTGATCGCGTCGTTGCTGACGCTGGCGCGCAGCCAGCGGGGGATCGAGACGCAACAGCGGCTCGATCTGGATCAGGTGGTCAGGGAAGTCCTGCACTGTGTGCAGGCCGGCGATGTTCGGATCGAGGCGAGGCTCGAGCCGGCCCCGACCACCGGCGATCCGGCCCTGGTCGAGCGCCTGGTGGCCAACCTGGTGGACAACGCGTTGCACTACAACCGACCCCGGGGATGGATTCGGGCATCGACCGGCCTGTGGAACGGGAGGGCCACGCTCGAGGTGAGCAACGCCGGCCCCGCGGTCGCCGCCGACGAAGTGGAGTTGCTGTTCGAGCCCTTCCGGCGCCAGGCGGGGGAGCGCACCCTCAGCCCCGGCCGGCAGCCGGCGCGCCAGGGGCTCGGCCTCGGCCTGTCGATCGTCAGGGCGATCGCCGACGCCCACGGCGCGGAGCTGACGGCCACCTCCGGTGCTCAGGGGGGACTGCGGGTGCGAGTTAGCTTCCCGGCCGCGGCGCCAGAGGTCCGGGAGCCAGCGGACGGAACTGAGCCCTTCGCGGGAGGGGTAGGCTTGATGGTGTGAGCATCAACGCGAACGTTCGCAACGTCTTGATCATCGTGGTGATCGCCGCCGTGGTCGCGATCGCTCCCGGCGGAGGCACCGGCGCCAACGTGGTCGTCCAGGCCGTTTCGCTGATCTTCCTGGCCGCGATCGCGTGGGTGGCATCGATCATGTACCGCCAGCACCGCACCGAGCTCTATTCGCTCGGCGATGGGCGGCGCGCCGCGCTGTACGTCGCGGTCGGGGTGGCGGCGCTGACGCTGACCGCCACCGCGCGCCTATGGAGCACCAGCGCCGGATCGGTAGCGTGGCTGGTGCTGATGGGCGCGGCCGTCTACACCGCCTTCACCGTGGTGTGGGCGGCGCGCAAGTACTAGCGCCTAACGCCGGTGGTCAGGTCACGCCCCAAGCGCGCCGCCGCAAGGTCACGCCGGAGCCGGCCGGTTCAAGCCGCGGCCGGCGAGAGCTCCACCGGGATCCCGTTCAGCACGGCGTTGCCCGACAGCGCATCGATCAGCAGCTCGTCGGCGAGCACGTTGCTGTTGGGGCCCGGCTGATCGGAGGCGACGCTCTGCACGGTGCCGTCCGCGTCGTGGCCCCAGCCGTGCGGCAGGCTGACCACGCCCGGCATCACCAGCTCGGTGATCTCCACCTGCGCCAGCACGGTGCCGGTGCGCGATCGCAGCCGCGCCGGCTCGCCGTCGGTCAGCCGGTAGCGCTGTGCATCCTTGGGGTGGACGTGCAGCGTGCAGCGCGGCTTGCCCTTGACCAGGACCGGCAGGTTGTGCATCCACGAGTTGTTGGAGCGCAGCTGCCGGCGGCCGATCAGGACCAGCTCATCGACGGCGCCGCGCTGCAGCGATGCCCGCAGCCGTGCGACGTCGGCCACGATCGGCTCGGGCACCAGCTCGATCCGGCCGCCGGCGGTCCGCAGCGCATCGGGCAACCTTGGTTGCAGGGGACCGAGGTCGATGCCGTGCGGTGCCGCCTCCAGCGCGGCCAGACTCAGCCCGTCCTGCTGCGCGCCGAAGCCGTCGCCGTAGGGACCGGTCCGCAGCAGCAGGTCAAGCAGCCGCTCGGGCCCGACGCGCGGCTCCAGCTCGCCCAGCAGCTCGTCGGCCGACCGCGCGGCGACCGGCGATCCCGGCGTGGCCAACTCCCGCTCGATCAGCGCTCGCGCCACCCCCGCGTCGAGCGCCGCCACGTCGGCGTCCGGTCCCATCCCGGCCGCGACGCCGGCCAGGCGCAGCAGGGTCACCCACTCGTCGGGGAGCTCGGCTTGGGGTTCGAGCACCGGAGGTGAGTAATGCGCGACGTTGCGAACCGCGAACAGGTACAGCACCAGGTCGTAGTGCGAGCGGCGCAGCGGCGAGGGGGCGGGCAGGATCACGTCGGCGTGCCGGGTGGTCTCGTTGACGTACACGTCGAGGCTGACCATCAGCTCCAACTCGTCCAGCGCCGCGTCGAGGCGATCGCTGTTGGGGGTGGAGATCACCGGGTTGCCGCCGATTGTGATCAGGGCCCTGACCTGACCCACACCGGGGGTCTGGATCTCCTCCGACAGACAGGCCACCGGGAGTTCGCCGAACAACTCGTCCAGCCCCCGCACCCGGCTGGAGAAGCGTCCGAAGCGGGCGCCGCGGCCGCGGCCGGGAGGGCCGGCCGCGTTGCTATGGCCCGCGGCGCCGAGCGGGAACATCGCGCCGCCCGCCCGATCCAGGTTTCCGGTCAGCAGGTTGAGCACGTCGACCAGCCAGCTGGCCAGGGTGCCGAACTCCTGCGTGCAGGTGCCGATGCGCCCGTACACGGCAGCGCGTGGAGCGCCGGCCAGCTCACGCGCCATCCGGCGAATCTCCTCGGCGGCGATTTCGCATACCTCCGACACCAGCTCGGGCGAGAAGCCTGCCGCCAGCTCGCGCAGCAGCTCCAGCCCCGCCGTCATCTCGGTCAGCCGCGGGCCCGGGTCGGCCAGATCCTCCTCGAACAGGACGTGGGCGATCGCGAACAGCAGCTGGGCATCGGTGCCCGGGCGGATGAAGTGGTGCTCGTCGGCCTCCTCGGCGGTGCGGCTGCGGCGCGGGTCGATCACCACCAGCTTGCCGCCGCGCGCCCGCAGCGCCCGCAACCGGCCGCGCATGTCAGGCGCGGTCATCAGGCTGCCGTTGGAGGCCAGGGGGTTGGCGCCGAGGATCAGCAGGTGGTCGGTGCGATCCACGTCCGGGACCGCAACCGTGGTCCCGGTCCCGAACATCAGCGCACTGGCCATCTGCTTTGGGATCTGATCGACGCTGCTGGCCGAGTAGACGTTGTGCGAGGACAGCGCGCGAGTCAGCACCCTTCCGTAGAGCAGATTGGAAAGGTTGTGGGCGTTGGGGTTGCCGAGGTACACCGCGACGGCGTTGCGGTCCTGCGCGAGGATCGGCGACAGGCGGCGGTCGATCAGCTTGAACGCCTCGTCCCAGCTGGCCGGCCGTAATTCGCCCTTGTCCCTGATCAGCGGCGTGGATACCCGATCGGGATCCTCATGCAGCGCCTTGAGCGCGGAGCCCTTGGGCAGATGAACCCCCGGCTGAACACGTCGGCCTTGTCGCCGCGGATCGACAGAACCCGGTCCTTCGCATCGAGCTCTAGCTCCAGGCCGCAGGTGGCCTCGCAGAGCGGACAGGTACGGTAGGCGGTGCGGTGGCCGTTGGTGAGCATCGCTGGAGGACACATTACGCGGGTTGAGCGGCGCTGGCGATCACCGTGCGGGTAAGCCAGGGCGCGTTGGGCGCGCATACCCGTACACTGCCGCCGCCGTGAACAAGGCCATGCGAGAGACGATCGCCGACTGGCTGATGCTGATCGGCGCCCTGGTGCTGTTCGGTTCCCTGTTCTTGACCTGGAGTCATCAGTTCTCGCCTGCGTTCTATGCGGAGTGGGGTGGTTCGAGCGCGCTGGCGGGGGTGCCGCGCGACCCGACCGCGTGGCAGGTCTACTCGGTCGTCGACGTGCTGTTGGCGCTAGCGGCCGGGGCGCTGCTCGCCGTCGCGCTGCGGGGCGGCCGGACCGCGCACTGGCTGACCCTGCTGGCGCTGTTCGTCGCGCTGGCGTTCGTGCTGCACGCCGCCGGTGACCCGCCGACCAGCGGCGCCGACCTGCTGGGCGCCGCCACGCAGGCCCCGGGTTATACGCCCAACATGCCGCGGGCGGGGACCGGCGAGACGGTCGCGATCGGCGCCCTGGGACTCGGGATCGCCGGCCTGCTGCTGTCGCTCACCGCCGACTGACCGGGCCTGCGGGCCCGGTCAGACGGCCTCTATCCTCGGATTTGTGGTCGCTCCCGCAAATACGATCGCATTCGAGCGATCGAGCTTGCGGCCCGCTCGGCATTCAGCCTCGCTGGATCGGGCCGCGCGCGATTCGTCCCGCTCGGCGGCGCCTGGCTTTGTCCTCGTCGGCTCGTGCAGCGCTGCTGCACGAGACCTCCTGCGTCCTCGCCAGGCATCCGCCGGTCATCACTCTCGGTGCGAGAGTACTCACGGGAGAGACCACTAGATGTCGATTACCCCTGCCGACAGTCGCCGCGAGCTTCCCGACGAGCCGGGCGTGTACCTGTTCCGCGACGCTCGCGGGAAGGTGCTCTACGTCGGCAAGGCGACCTCGATCCGCAAGCGGGTGGCGTCGCATTTCAGCAATCCGAGCACGCGCGCCGGCAAGGACCTGGTGCCGATGATCGACCACATCGAGGCGCTGGTCGTGCACACCGAGTCCGAGGCACTGCTGGCCGAGCAGAACTTCATCAAGCAGTACAAGCCGCGCTTCAACATTCGTTTGCGCGACGACAAGTCCTATCCGTACATAGCGATCTCGCTCGACGAGGACTTCCCCCGCGTGTATTTCACCCGTGAGCGCCACCGCCGTGACCGCGCCTACTTCGGTCCCTACAGCAACGCCAAACGTGTCCGCTCGACGCTGGAGGTGCTCGGCAAGGTGTTCATGTTCCGCTCCTGCGAGGGGCCCGAGCCAGGCCGTCGCAGCGGCTCGCCTTGCCTGGACTACTACATCAAGCGCTGCGAGGCCCCGTGCGTCGGCTACGTCAGCCGGGAGGATTACCGCCGGGGGATTGACGGCGTGGTCGACTTCCTCTCCGGCCGCTACAAGGAGATCGAGCGGGCCTTAAACCAGGCAATGCGCGAGGCCGCCGCCGAGCAGCGCTTTGAGGACGCGGCCCGGGAGCGCAACCGGCTGCGAGCGGTGCGCTCGCTGCTGGAGCGCCAGCGGATCTCCCACGAGGGCGGGGGCTCGCTGGATGCGATCGCGGTCGCGGTGTCGGAGACCGAGGCCAACGCGCAGGTGTTCCAGGTCCGCGACGGGGTCCTCGCCGATCGCCAGAGCTTCTATCTGGACAACGCCGCCGGCGAGGGAGTCGCCGAGGTCGCCGAGGCGTTCATCCTGCAGTACTACGCCAGCGCGATGTCGGTGCCGCCGCTGCTGATCGTCCAGCGTGAATTGGCTTCCCCGCCCGCTCCGGACTCCCCACCCAACCCGGCGCCGGCGCTGGCCCTGGCGCTGGGGAGCCGCCGCGGCAGCCCGGTCGAGATCCGGGCGGCCGAGCGCGGTGACAAGCGCCGGATCCTGGAGTTGGCCGAGCGAAACGCCAGGCTGGCGCTCGACCAGGAGAAGCTGCGCTCCGAGCGCCGTCGCCAGCAACGCGTCGAAGCGCTCGACGGCCTGCAGAAAGCGCTCGGGCTGGACACGATCCCACTGCGGGTCGAGTGCTTTGACATCTCGACCCTGATGGGGACCAACACGGTCGCTTCGATGGTCGTGTTCGAGGGCGGCGCACCGAAGAAGTCCGACTACCGGCGCTTCAAGGTGTTCACGGTCGGGGACGCGGCCGAACGCGGTGGCCACGCCGGGCCTGACGAGAATTCGCGCAAGCGAATTCTCGCCAGGACCGAAGGTCCCAACGACTTCGCCGCGATGGAGGAGGTGCTGGGACGCCGGATCGCCCGCTGGGAGAGCCAGCGCGACGTCTCGCCGCACGACAAGGACTACGACCCCAGCTTCGCCGCGCTGCCCAATCTGGTGGTAATCGACGGCGGCAAGGGCCAGCTGTCGGCGGGCCTGCGGGCGCTGCGCGTGTTCCGCGAGCGCGGCGTGGTGGTGATCTCGCTGGCCAAGCGGATCGAGGAGGTGTTCATCCCGGGCCGCGAGGCGCCGCTGGTGCTGGCTCACGACACCCCGGAGCTGCAGCTGCTCCAGCGCGCCCGCGACGAGGCCCACCGGTTTGCCATCACCCACCATCGGATCCGGCGCGACCGCGCGATGACCGCCTCGATGCTCGACGAGCTGCCGGGCGTCGGCCCGGCGCGCAAGCGGGCGCTGCTGGCTCACTTCGGCTCGCCGGACGCGGTCCTCACCGCGTCGCGGGAGGAGCTCGAGGCGGTGCCCGGCCTGCCGGGCAAACTGGCGCGCGAGATGTACCGCGAGCTACACCGAACCGGCGTTTGAAACGTAAGCCACGCCGCGCGCTCATAACCGGTTCGGCGCGATCCGGCGTTTGAAACGTAAGCCACGCCGCGCGCTCATAACCGGTTCGGCGAGATCCGGGGTCTGAAGCTCGCTGACGCTGGCGCCCGGTCCGGCGTCTAGGGACCCCTGGTCAGGATTGCCGCGCTGGCCGGCGGCAGGTCGATCGAGTAGGAGCCGAGTGTCGGGTACACGCTGGAGATGCTCTCGGGCCCGGGGAAGGTCCCGGTGGTCGTCGGGCTTGCGAACGACTGGCCGCCCAGCGTGACGCCGGTGGTCGAGGCCACGCTGGGCGCCTGCAGCGACTCCAGCGACGCTCCGCTCAGACCACCCGGCAGTTCCAGCGCCACGCTGTGGGCGGCGATGGTGTCCTTGTTGATCAGCACGACGCGGATCGTGCCGTCGGGGGCCTGGGTCGCCCATACCTTGACCGGACCGCTTGGCGCGTTGACCGCCAGCAGCCGGGCGCCGGGGGGAAACGCCCGCGCGAACATCAGCAGGCCGTAGTACTCGGGCTGGACGGTGGCCTGCCAGGTGCCCGTGGTGCTCTGCGAGAACTCAAACGGCTGATACGGCGCCCCGGGAAGCGTGTGGATGTTGACCCCGTCAACGCCGGCGCTGGCCATGTTGAACAGCGTGTCGAGCACCCACAGCGCCGAGGCGAACGTGTCGCTGGTGCCGGCCGCTCCCTGGCAGGAGGCTGAATTCAGCTCGCCGATCCGAAATTGGAGCCCGTCGGTGTGGGCCAGCGCCGCGTAGGGGGCGACCGGTGCCGCCAGCCCGGCGGATGAGCTGTCGCTGAGCAGGTTGGCGATCGAGGCGTACCCGGGGGAGGTGGGGTCGGTGATGCACGCCCGCAGCGGATAGCGGTGGTAGGTGACGATCTTGATCTCCTTCTCGCTGGAGATGAACCGTCCCAGCCCGCCCATCCAGCTCGGGCCCGAGAGCGCCGGCCCGGCCAGCGGCACCCACGGCAGCGCCTGGGCGAAATGCGAGAAGTCCGTGACGTACGCGCTCAGGTCGTAGCGGCGGTTGCGGGCGTGGAACACCTGGCCACGCCGGTCGCGGTACCACGCGAAGACGCCGTACAGGTCGGGCTCGTTGCCGATCTCCAGTGCCGAGATGTACTGGCGCCCGAGCCCCTCCAGCAGCGCTCGCGCTTCGGCCGCCGCCAGCGCCGGGCGTCCCGCGGCCAGGTTCACGCCCAGGATCAGGTGCGCCCCCAGATCGGCGGCCAGCGCCTGGGTGGTGCGCAGCCAGCCTCGCGTCAGCTTGTAGGTGATGCCGCCCGGCGGGATCACGCCGCGCATCGGCCACCAGGTGGCGTCGGTGCTGTCGCCGCCGATGCGCAGCACCGGGGCCTGACCCGGCGCCAGCTGGCGCAACAACTGGACCAGCACGGGATCGACGGCTCTGGGGTCGCGTCCGGTGTAGAGCTGCAGCGCTCGGTACTCGAACGAGGTGCCGACAAAGCCGGGCGGCATCACCTGCCCCGTCTGGTTGTCGGACACGATCGCCACCAGCGGCGCGTCAGCCACCGTCGCGCTCGGCTTGGCGAGCGCGACGGACGCGCTTTGGAACGCGCCCAGAAGCGTCAGTACCAGCGCCGCCACAATGGCGATACGAGCGCCGCGACGGTGCACGCGGGGATCGTCGCACAATCCGGAGTCTTAACGAGCCGCCCACTCCCTTGTCCGGCGCGCGCGTCAAGCTTTACAGCATGGAGGCCTCAGCGCTGACGGATCTGGTCGTGATCACCGGATTCTCAGGTGCGGGCAAATCCACGGCGATGGCGGTCTTCGAGGACGAGGGTTACTTCTGCGTCGACAATCTGCCGTCGGAGATGATCCGCTCGCTGGTCGAGCTGTTCATGCACAGCGGCTCCAAGGTCGCCCGCGCCGCGGTCGCCTCCGACGTGCGCGGCGGCAGCTACTTCGAGGGCATGGCGGCGATGCTGGACGACCTGCGCGCCAGCGGCGTCAAGCACCGGATTCTGTTCCTGGAGGCCGACGAGCAGACGCTTCTGACCCGCTATAAGGAGACCCGCCGCCGTCATCCGCTGGCCCCGACCGGCAGCGTGGCGGAGGGGATCGCGCGGGAGCGCCCGCTGCTAGGGCCGCTGCGGGAGCGCGCCGACGTGGTGATCGACACGGGCGGGCTAACCGCCGCGATGCTGCGCCGAAAACTGGCCGACGAGCTGCTGCCGACCCGGACCCCCGGCCGGTTGGCGGTCACTTTCCAGAGCTTCGGGTTCAAATACGGGCCCAGCCGGGACGCCGACCTGATGTTCGACGTGCGGTTCCTGCCCAATCCGCATTACGAATCGGACTTCCGGCCGCTTACCGGCAAGGATCAGCGCGTGGTCGACTTCATCAACCGCGAGGGCGAGCTCGACGCGTTCTATGACCGCCTGCATCCGCTGCTTGACTATCTGCTGCCCCAGTATCTGGCCGAGGGCAAGGCCCATCTGGTGGTGGCTGTGGGCTGCACCGGCGGCCGTCACCGGTCGGTGGCGATCACCGAGCACCTCGCCGAGCGCTACGGCGCCAACGAGGAGTATCTCGTCGAGGCCGTGCACCGCGACGTAACCAAACCGGCGTGATGGACCGCTCGTGATCGATCACGTCGGGTTCGAGGTCTCCGACCTGAGCCGCGCGGCGCGGTTCTACGACGCCGTCTTCTACGCGCTGGGAGCGCGTCGGATACACGAGTCAGAGCACGTGATCGCCTACGGGGTCAACAGCCCGCTGGTGTGGATCGTCGTGCGCGGCCTGCCTCCCGCTCCCGGCTACGGCCATCTGGCGCTCCAGGCGAGCGGCAGGGCGGCTGTCGACGCGGCCCACGCCGCCGGCCTGGCCACCGGCGGCGCCGACGACGGAGCACCCGGTGAGCGCCCGCAATACGGGCGGCGGTACTACGCGGCGTACCTGCGAGATCCGGATGCATTGCGGATCGAGGTTGTGTCCCGGCGGTGACCCCTGTCGCACTAGTGCTCCCCGCCGGGAAGCACTGAGGTAGCCTGTTCCGGGGCGTCGGGGAGACGCTCGCGATCGGGCGCTGCCCGTCAGGGCCACACTGAAAAACGGAGGGACAGAGGCATGTCGGTACGGGTCGGGATCAACGGCTTTGGACGGATCGGTCGCAACGTATTCCGGGCCGCCTACGAACGAGGTGCCGATATCGAGTGGCTGGCGGTCAACGATCTCGTCGAACCCAGGACGATCGCCCACCTGCTCAAGTACGACTCGACCTACGGTCCGTTCCCCGGCAAGGTGCACGCCACCGACGCCGGCCTGGTCGTCGACGGCAACGAGATCCGGGTGCTGGCCGAGCGTGACCCGGCGGCGCTGCCATGGGAAGAGCTGGGGGCCGACATCGTGATCGAGTCAACCGGCCTGTTCACCGATCGTGAGAACGCCGCCAAGCACCTGGCCGCCGGCGCCAAGAAGGTCGTGATCTCAGCTCCGGCCACCAACCCCGACGTCACCGTCGTGCTGGGCGTGAACTTCGACCAGGCCTACGATCGCGACCAGCACGCCGTGATCTCCAACGCCTCGTGCACGACCAACTGCCTCGGGCCGGTGGCCAAGGTGCTGCACGACACCGTCGGCATCAAGCACGGGCTGATGACGACGATCCACGCCTACACCGCCGACCAGCGGCTCCTGGACATGCCCCACCGCGACCTGCGCCGCGCCCGCGCGGCGGCCATCAACCTGATCCCGGCCTCGACCGGCGCCGCCAAGGCGATCGGGGTGGTGATTCCGGAGTTAAACGGCAAGCTGCACGGCTTCGCGGTCCGCGCCCCGGTCCCGACCGGAAGCGTCGTGGACCTGACGATCGAGACCAACCGTGAGACGACGGTGGAAGAGGTAAATGCGGCGCTCAAGGCGGCCGCCGAGGGTCCGATGCAGGGCCTGCTGGAGTACACCGAGGACCCGATCGTGTCCTCCGACATTGTCAAGAATCCCGCCTCGTCGATCCTCGACTCGCAGCTGACCGTCGTGATCGACGGCACGATGGTCAAGGTGGTGGCCTGGTACGACAACGAGTGGGGCTACTCCAACCGCGTCTCCGACCTCGTGCAGAGGCTGCTGTGAGAACGCTCGCAGACCTGGGCGACATCCGCGGCAAGCGTGTGCTGGTCAGAGTGGACTTCAACGTGCCGCTCGATCACGGCAAGGTTGCCGACGACACCCGGATCCGCGCGGCACTGCCGACTATCGAGGCGCTGCGTGACCGCGGCGCCGCGCTCGTGCTCGTATCCCATCTCGGCCGGCCCAAGGATCGCGATCCGCAGCTGTCGCTGGAGCCGGTGGCCGAGCGGCTCGCCGACCTGCTCGAGGCCGACGTCGCGCTGGCGCCGGCGGTGGTCGGCCCCGACATCGAGGCGCTGGCACACGCGATGAAGCCGGGCGACGTGCTGCTACTGGAGAACGTCCGCTACGAGCCGGGGGAGACCAAGAACGATCCACCGCTGGCGGCCGCCCTGGCGCGCCTGGCGGACGCATACGTCAACGATGCGTTCGGCAGCGCCCACCGCGCCCACGCTTCGACCGAGGGCGTCGCGCGGCTGGTCTCCAACCGCGCCGCGGGGCTGCTGCTGGAGCGTGAGGTGTCGGCGCTCAGCGGCCTGCTGAAGGACCCGGCGCGGCCGCTGGTGGCGGTGCTCGGGGGCGCCAAGGTGAGCGACAAGATCGGCGTCATCGAGCGCTTTGAGCAGGTCGCCGACACGATCCTGATCGGCGGCGCGATGTGCTTTCCATTCCTGGCCGCCCAAGGCCATCAGATCGGCACCTCGCTGTGCGCGCAGGACGACATCCCGCTGGCCGAGCAGGCGCTGGCTCGGGCTGGCGAGGTCAGGGCGTCGCTGGAGCTCCCGCGTGACCTGGTGATCGCCGATCGCCTGGCGCCCGACGCCGCCGTCCAGGCGCTGGAAGGGATCGACGTCCCCGACGGGATGATGGGATTGGACATCGGGCCGCACACCGCGCGGGCTTACCGATCGATCATCGCGGGGGCCGGCACGGTGTTCTGGAACGGGCCGATGGGCGCCTTCGAGCTGGAGCCATTCGCCGCCGGGACTCGCGCCGTCGCCGAGGCGGTCGCACAGGCGCCGGGGACCACAGTGGTCGGAGGTGGGGACTCAGTCGCCGCGCTGCAGCGCTTTGGTCTGGCCGACTCGGTCACCCACCTGTCCACCGGCGGCGGCGCGGCGCTGGAGCTGCTGGAAGGCCGTCAGCTGCCCGGAGTGGAGGCGCTGGCGTGAGCCCCCTGGGAAATGCCACAGAGGCCGCCCGGCGCACGCCCCTGATCGCCGGCAACTGGAAGATGCACAAGACGGTCGCCGAAGCCGAGGCCTTCATCCAGGCGCTCCTGCCGCGCGTCTCGACGGCCAACGGCGTCGACGTCGCGATCTGCCCGACCTTCACGGTCCTGGAGGCGATGGTCGACTCCACCCGCGGCTCACGCGTCGAGGTCTACGCCCAGAACATGCACCACGCCGCCCAGGGCGCGTTCACCGGCGAGGTCTCCGCGGCGATGCTGACCGAGCTCGGGGTCCACGGAGTGATCCTGGGTCATTCCGAGCGCCGGCAACTGTTCGGCGAGACCGACAAGGCGCTGCAGCTCAAGCTGCCGGTGGCGCTGGAGGCCGGCCTGCGTCCGATCCTGTGCGTCGGCGAGACCGAGGAGGAGCGTGAGCGGGGCGACACCGAACGCAAGCTGCGCCACCAGGTCCAGGAGGCCGTGGCCCGGCTGGACCCGGCGCGGCTGGGTGAGGTGGTGATCGCCTACGAGCCGATCTGGGCGATCGGCACCGGCCGCGTGGCCACTCCCGAGCAGGCCCAGGAGGCGATCGCGTTCGTCCGCGCGCTCGTTGCCGATCGCTCGCCCGAGCAGGCCCAGCGCACCCGGATCCTCTACGGCGGCAGCGTCAAGGCCGACAACGCCGCCGAGCTGATGGCGCTGCCCGACATCGACGGGGCGCTGGTCGGCGGCGCCAGTCTCGAGGCGGAGTCGCTGGCGGCGATCGTGGACGCGGCCGGCTGATGGCGCTGGCGTCCGGCGCCCAGTCGCTGCCCGCCGCCTGCGCCGCGCTGATCGTCCTCGACGGCTGGGGGATCGCCCCCGACGGACCGGGCAACGCGATCTCGCTGGCTCAGACACCCGTATTCGATCAGCTGTGGGCAACCTATCCCCACACCTCGCTGACCGCCTGCGGGCTCGCCGTCGGGCTGCCGGAGGGCCAGATGGGCAACTCGGAGGTCGGCCATCTGAACCTCGGAGCGGGGTCGGTGATCATGCAGGACCTGACCCGGATCGACGAGGCCGTGTCCAACGGCGAACTGGCGCGCAACCCGGTGTTGGCCGAGGCGTTCGCCGACGCTCCGCGCGTGCATCTGATCGGCCTGGTGTCGGACGGCGGCGTGCACTCGAGCCTCGAGCACCTGGAGGCGCTGATCAAGCTGGCCGCCGAGCTGGGCGTGTCCGACCTGGTGCTGCACGCCTTCACCGACGGCCGTGACACGCTGCCGCACTCGGGCGCCGGTTTCCTGGAGACGGTTCAGGGCTGGATGGACGACGCCGGCGTGGGACGGATCGGCTCGGTGGTGGGCCGCTACTACGCGATGGACCGCGACCGCCGCTGGGACCGCATCAAGCTGGCCTACGACATGCTGGTCCACGGCCAAGCCGAGCACCACGCCGATTCGGGGAAAGAGGCCGCCCGCGCCGCCTACGAGCGCGACGAGACCGACGAGTTCATCAAACCGGTGCTGGTCGGCGAGGAGGCTCGGATCCGTCCCGGCGATTCGGTCTTTGGGCTCAACTTCCGGCCCGATCGGATGCGCGAGATCACCCGCGCGCTGGCCCAGCCGGACTTCGATGAATTTGACCGCGGTGGGGTGGACCCGATCGAGCGCTACGCGACGATGACCGAGTACGTGGAGGGCTGGCCCTACCCCGTCGCGTTCCCGCCCCAGCATCCCGCGATCACGCTGTCGGCGGTGATCGCCGCGCGCAATGAGCGCCAGCTGCACGTCGCCGAGACCGAGAAGTACCCGCACGTGACCTATTTCTTCAACGGCGGGGAGGAGACCCCCTACGAGGGCGAGCGGCGCGAGTTGGTGCCCTCCGCGCGCGACGTGCCCACCTACGATTACAAGCCGGAGATGCGCGCGCGTGAGGCCACGGCGGCGTTCACCTCGGCCTGGGGTGAGGATCAGCCGAAGTTCGCGATCATCAACTTCGCCAACGCGGACATGGTGGGGCACACCGGTGTGATCGAAGCGGCGGTCACGGCGGTGCAGACCGTCGACGAGTGCCTGGCCAAGATCGTCGGGGCCGTGCACGCCGCCGGTGGCGCTTGCTTGATCACCGCCGACCACGGCAACGCCGACCACATGCTCGAGCCCGATGGCAGCCCCAATACGGCCCATTCGCTTAATCCGGTTCCCGTGATCGTCACCGTGCCCGGGCTGGTGTTGCGCTCGGGAGGCGTGCTGGCCGACGTCTCGCCGACAATGCTTACGCTGCTGGGGATCGAGCAGCCACCGGAGATGACCGGCACCTCGCTGGTCGTCGGCTGAGTCGCGCCGCCTGGCTTGGTCGTCGCCGGAGCCGCACCGGCCCGCTTCGGCTGGCAGATCGGATTGCTCAAGCTGCCCGCACCCGTGGCGCCGCGCTAGTTCGCTGCTTCAACGGGCGAAAGACTTGACATGGTTCGACTTAGATTTCATAATGAGTCCAGCAGCAAAAAGCCTAATAGAAATAAAGGAGCAGACATGGCCCTGATTCGATGGGAGCCGGTACGTGAGCTGAACACGATCCAGTCCGAGATGAACCGCCTCTTCAACACCTTCTTCGACTCGCCTATGCCCAGCAACGGCGTTGCCTCGCACACACAGCGCCGCTGGATTCCGGCGATGGACCTGGTCGAAAGTGCGGATGAGTTCGTGCTGCGCGCCGACCTGCCCGGGCTCACCGAGCAGGACGTCAAGATCGAGCTTGAGGACAACGTCCTCACCGTCTCGGGCGAGCGTAAGGCCGAGCACGAGGAGCGCAAGGAGGGCTACTACCGCGTCGAGCGTTCGTCGGGCACCTTCTCCCGCTCGCTGACGCTTCCCGAGGGAGTCGATGCCGAGTCAGTCAAGGCGAGCTTCGAGAACGGCGTACTCGAGGTGCGGATCCCCAAGCCCGAGCAGCGCAAGCCGCGCAAGGTCGCGATCTCGGTCGGCACCGGCACTGGGTCGGCCGCGATCGAGGGTGCCGAGAGCGCCGCTCCGACCGCGTAGCAACGAAGCCGCTGGAGTAACCCCAACAGTAAGTAGGGTCCGGGCCGTGTTCACGGTCCGGACCCGTTGCCCTTTCTCCCTCGGGCGTAGCGGCACCCTACACCTTGCCCACGGCGAAGTGCGCACGCCGGCGTTCGTGCCGCTCGCCACGCGGGGTGCGGTGAGGACGCTCGAGCCACGAGATGTCACCGCGCTGGGCTACGAGATGGTGCTCGGCAACACATTTCACCTGTTCCTGGCGCCGGGCCCCGAGCTGGTGCGCCAGCTCGGGGGCCTGCATCGGTTTATGCGCTGGGAGCAGCCGATCATCACCGATTCGGGCGGCTTTCAGGTCTTCTCGATGGGCCATGGCGGCGTCGCCGACGAGATCAAGGGACGCGGGCAGGCCGGTCGGGCGGCCGCGGGGGAGTCGACTGGCACGATCTTGGCGATCGAGGAGGAGGGGGTCAGGTTTCGCTCCTACGTCGACGGCCGCGAGCGCTTCCTGGGTCCTGAGAGCTCGATGGAGGTGCAGGCCGCGCTGGGCTCGGACATCGCGCTGGTGTTCGACGAGTGCACGCCGTTTCATGTCTCGCGTGACTACACCGCCCGCTCGACCGAGCGCACGCACCGTTGGCTGGATCGCTGCCTGGCCTGGCACGGGCGCCACGGGCCGCCGGGGCAGGCGGTGTACGGGATCGTCCAGGGCGGCGTCGAGCAGGATCTGCGGCTGGAGTCCGCCAGCGTGATCGCCGCCAGCGGCTGCGACGGGATCGCGATCGGCGGTTCGCTTGGCCGCGACAAGCCGCAGATGTACGAGGTGGTCTCGTGGACTACCGCCCAGCTGCAGCGCGATGCCCCGGATCGCCCCCGCCATCTGCTGGGGATCGGCGACGTCGATGACCTGATCACCGGCGTGCAGCTGGGGATCGACACGTTTGACTGCGCGATGCCGACCCGGCTGGGCCGCCACGGCGTCGCCCTGGTTCCCGACCCGGAGCGGCGCTGGCGCGTCGACCTGGTCAAGGGACGCTGGCGTGAGTCCGACGAGCCGATCCTCGACGGCTGCCCATGCCCGGTGTGCGCGGCCGGCTTCACCCGCGCCTACCTGCACTATCTGCTGCGCGCGGGCGAGCTCACCGCGCTGCGTCAGGTCACGCTGCACAACCTCAGCTTCATTGCGCGGCTGATGGCCGATCTGCGGGACGCGATCGACCGGGGCCGGTTGCCCGAGGTGGCGGCGGCGCTGCGCGCCGGGGCGGCCCCCGGGGCTTAGGGGCGTCGCGAGCCGGGGCTACTTCGTGTACTTGTTGATCAGGCTCTGGATCTGACTGATCGCCGAATTGGTGTCCTTGGCGACGATCTGCTGGAAATGCACGACGGTGTTGGAGGTGCCGGTCGCGATCAACGTCGCAACGATCACCACCGCCGCGAACACGCACAGCAACAGCGCCACCAGCATGAACCGTCGCAGCGCGTGCCCGCCGCCGCGCTGGGTCTCTCGCCGATCCGCGGCCGCGGGACGCCGCGCGTAGGCAGCCTCGTTGGCCGACCTGGCCTCGCGGCGGGCCGGCGGAGTGCGGGTCACCCGCGCGGGCGCGCCGCGGGCTGCCGTCGCGCGGGGCGTGACCCGGGTGGCGGCGGTCGGCGTGTTGCGATCGCTCAGCACGCGCGTGGCGGACTTGCTGCCGAGGTTGACGGTCGCGGAGTCAGAGCCCATCGGCGAGACGCCGCGGGCGCCGTCACGGATCGCCTCGGCGAACACCATCGCGTCCGCGGGCCGGGCTTCCTGATCCATCGCCAGCGCCATCGCGACCGCCTGAGCCAAGGCGTGCGGGATGCGGGGGTTGAGCTCGTCGAGCGGGATCGGGGACTCGCGTTGCTGCTTGAGCGCCAGCTCTGAGAGCGAGTTGGCCTCGTAGGGCAGCCGGCCGGACAGCAGCTGGTAGGCGACGACGCCCAGCGAGTACAGGTCGGCCCGCGGGCCCGCCTCCTCGCCGCGAGCCTGCTCGGGGGCCAGGTAGGCGGCCGTCCCCAGCACCGATCCGACCTGCGTAATGCTGGACTGGTCGGCTGCCCGGGCGATCCCGAAGTCCGCCAGCTTGACCACATCGGAGTCCGAGACGAGCAGGTTGCCCGGCTTGACGTCGCGGTGCACGACGCCGTTGCGATGGGCGTAGTCCAGGCCGCGGCAGGCCTGGGTGACGATCGAGATCGCCTCATCAACGGCCAGGTGCCCGCGGTCACGCAGCAGCTCGGCGCAGGAGTTGCCCGACACGTGTTCCATCACGATGAAGTGCTGGTGGTGACCCTCGTCGAAGCCGAAGTCGAATACCTGGACGATGTTCGGATGCACCAGTCGGGCGGCCGACAGGGCCTCGCGCCGGAATCGCGACACGAACGTCGGATCGTCGGCCAGATGCTCGGCCAGCAGCTTGATCGCCACATAGCGCTCCAGACGGTTGTCGAAGGCCAGATGGACGGTTGACATCCCGCCGACACCGAGCCGGCCTTCGATCCGATAACGCCCTGCGATCGTCGTCGTGCCGGTCATTGTCCGTTTCCGCCGTTGCCGGTTCCGTTTCCGTTTGTGCCCACCCCGGTCCCTCCGGTCGGTGTGGTTGTGGAAGTAGTACTCGAACTGGTCGGTGTGGTTGCAGATGAGCTCGTCGAGGTCGAGGTCGTGGTGCTGCTCGTCGGCGTGGTGGTCGTGCTCGTCGAGGTCGTGGATGACGTGCTGCTGCTGGTGGTGCTGGTCTTCGTCGTCGGGGTGGTGGACGTGCTGCTGGTGGAGCTCGAGCCCTGGCAGTCGACCGCGGCCAGCTGGCTGACCGTCGAGGCACCCTGCGCCAGGTTCTGGGCCAGCGTCGTGTTGATCGTCGAGGGCAGGTTGGCGACCGAGTCGGAGAACGAGCGAGCGGCGACCTTGGCGGCGCCGCAGTGGAACGAGGCCACCGCCGAGGATAGGGTGTTCAGCTGGTTGCTCAGATCGGCGGCCTGGTTTCCGGACAGCAGGCCGTTGCCGCCGCCGCAGGCGACCACGAACGACACGGCGAAGCCTAGTCCGCCGGCCAGAAATGCTCGGGACCCATTGCCCATCCGCTACTTGACTTTAGAGGCTATGACGGTTGCCTTCCTGTTAGGTGCTCCTGTCCGGATGCTTAGTACGTAGTCCCGAGCTCCTACTGACCGAAGGCCAGCCGCTCGGCCAGCGAGTCCGGCAGACGGGCGGCGCGGATTGCCGCTGCCGCCGCCGGGATGTCGTATTCGGTGCGCCGGTAGACCGCCGTCCAGTTGTCGGTATCGAGCTCCAGCCAGGCCGCGCGGGGGTCTCCGTCCCGGGGCTGACCGACGCTGCCGGGATTGATCAGCCACTCCCCGGAGTCGATCGCCAGCTCCTCGTCGGCGCCCCGGGTCTCGCCGGTGGCGGGGGAGCCGGGCGCGCGGCAGAAGAACAGGGCCACGTGCGAGTGCCCGATCAGGCACACCCGGTGGGGCTGGGCATCGAGGCACAGCTCGGCTTGCAGCGGTGAGAGCACGTACTCCCAGATCGGATCACGGGGACTGGCGTGGTAGAGGCCGACCGGCTCGTCGGTGTTGAGCGGCTCCAGCTGCTGGAGAAAGGCCAGCGTCTCAGGTGTGATCACCGACTGCGTCCACTTGGCAGCCAAGTTGGCGCCGCGGGAGAACTCCTCCAGCGGCAGCGACCCCCGGACCCCCAGATCGTGGTTGCCGGCCAGGCAGATCGCTGCATGGCGGCGGGCCAGCTCGACGCACGCGTCCGGCTCGGCGCCGTAGCCGACCAGATCGCCCAGGCACCACAGCTCCTCGCTGTCGGAGGCCGCGACGGCGTCGAGCACCGCCTCGAAAGCGTGCCGGTTGCCGTGAATGTCTGAGACGATCGCAATGCGCATAACTACAGTCTCCCCGGTGAGCGGCGTTCCGCGCTACCCCGTCCTGGGGCCGGTGATCCTCGCAGCCGTGACCGCGGAGGCCGGCCGGCGGCTGCTCTCACCCCGTTCGCGGCCGATTGCACCGGTCCCGATCGCCCTGGAGTCGCACTTCAGCCCCCAGGAGATCGAGCGCGGCCGGCGGTTCGCGCGCCCGCAGCTGGCGCTCGGCCTCGTCCGGGCGGCGCTGGATCTCGGGATGCTCGCCCTGGTGGCGCGCCGACCCCCGCGCGTGCTGGCGCGCTCATGTTCGCGCCCGGTCGCCGGGGGCGCTGGCGCCGGGGCCGGGCTGGCGCTGGGCCTGACGCTGCCGACGCTGCCGCTGCGCGCACTGTCGCGCCGCCGGTCGATCGCGGTCGGGCTCGACACCCAGTCGTGGCGGGGCTGGGGCACCGATCTGGTCAAGGCCAACGCGATCGGGGCCACCTTCGCGGGCGTCGCAGGTGCCGCGACGGTGGCGGCCACGCGGCGCTACCCGCGTTCCTGGTGGCTGCCGGCCGCCGCCGGATCGGTCGGCTTCGGCGCGCTGCTGGCCGCGCTCTCCCCGGTGGTGCTCGATCCGCTGTTCAACCAGTTCACGCCACTGCCCCAGGGCCAGACGCGCGCCGACGTGCTGGAACTGGCCCGGGCGGCCGGCGTGACGGTAGGGGAGGTCTATTCGGTCGACGCCAGCCGTCGTACGACCGCGGCCAACGCGTACGTGACCGGCCTGGGCCCGACCAAGCGAGTCGTCCTGTTCGACACGCTTCTGGATCGCTACGGCCGTGACGAGATCCGGGGGGTTGTGGCCCACGAGCTGGCCCACGTGCGCCACCGCGATGTACCTCGCAGCGTGCTCTACGCGGCGATCGTCGCGCCCGCCGCGGCGCGCGCCGTGCAGCGCCTGAGCTGGGCGCTCTCGCCGGAGCGAGGCACGCCCGCGACGTTGCCGGCGCTGGCGCTGGCCGCGACGCTGGTCAGCGCGCCGATCGGGATGATCGGCAACGGACTGTCACGCGCGATCGAGCGCCGCGCCGACACGTACGCGCTGCAGCTGTCCGGGGCGCCGGAGGCGTTCGTGTCCTTCGAGCGCACGATCGCGCTGCAGAACGTGGCCGACCTGGCGCCGCCGCGCTGGGTCACCACGCTGCTCTCCACCCATCCGCCCACCGCGGAGCGGATCGGCGCGGCCGTCGCCTTCGCACAACAGGCCGTCGCCGCGGCCTAGCGCCGTGAGTCAGAATTTCGCGGCAGCCTGCTCTCGAAATCTCGACTCACGACACTAATCGGTGGGCGCGCGCAGCACCACGACGCAGTTCTGGCCGCCGAATCCGAACGCGTTGGCGGCCGCGACGCGCACGGTGGCCTTGCGCGCGGTCAGCGGCACGTAGTCCAGATCGCACTCGGGGTCCGGCGTGTCGAGGTTGATCGTCGGCGGCAGCACGCCGTCGCGCATCGCCAGCGCGCAGACCATCACCGACAGTGCGCCGGCGGCTCCGATCAGATGCCCGACCATCGACTTGGGCGAACTGGCCGGGACGCGATCGGCCGCGTCGCCCAGCGCGCGGCGGATCGCCCGCGTCTCGGCGGCGTCGTTGGCGCGCGTGCCGGTGCCGTGGGCGCAGATGTAGTCGAGCTCGTCCGGGCGCGTGTTCGTTCGCTCCAACGCCAGCTCGATCGCGCGCGCGGCGTGGGCCCCTGACGGCTCGGGTGCGCTGATGTGGAAGGCGTCTGAGGTCAGCGAGCCCCCGGCAACCGTGGCGTAGGTGCGGGCGCCGCGCGCCCGGGCGTGAGCCGCTGACTCGACCACCAGCACGACGGCCCCCTCGCCGAACACGAACCCGTGGCGGTCGGCGTCGAACGGGCGGCTGGCCTGCTGCGGGGCGTCGTTTCGCTCCGATAGCGGCCCCATCCGGGCCAGTCCGGCGAACATCGCCTCGCTGATCCCCGCGTCGGCGCCGCCGGCGATCACCACGTCGGCCTCGCCGGCCAGGATCAGCCGCCGGGCATCCAAGAGCGCGTAGGTGCCGCTGGCGCAGGCCAGCGCGCTGGCCGACACCGGGCCGTGGGCGCCGAGGTCGATCGCCACCTCGCAGGCGGCCATGTTGAGGATCGTCGAGGGCACGTAGTAGGGGCTGACCGCACCGACTCCGTCGGCGACCAGGGCCCGCACGTTGCGCTCGGTCTCCGGCACGCCGGCCACCGCGCTGTTGATCACCACGCCGACCCGGCCGGCGCTCGGGGCCACGTGCAGGCCCGCGTCGGCCACGGCCTCGCGGGCGGCGATGATCGCCAGCTGAGAGAAGCGCGCCGAGCGCCGGGCCCGCTTCACGCCCAGCTGTGCCTCAGCATCGAAGCCGCGCACCTCGCCGGCGATCTGCACCGGCAGCGCGGAGGCGTCAAAGCTCTCGATCCACCCGATCCCCGACCGCCCCGCGATCAGGCCCGCCCAGGTCTCAGGGGCGCTCAGGCCGAGCGGCGTGATCGCCCCGATCCCAGTCAGGACGGGATCCTCGCGGACCTCCGCGGCGCTCACCGGCGTGCCCGCCATCGATTGGCGGAGACAGCCGCCGCTGCCGTGCACCCGGCGGCGCTCAAGGTGCTTCCAGCAGCCCGTCGGCGGCGTCGCGGCGGGCCTGCTCGCGCATCTGGTAATGGATCTTCTTACCCGTCGCGGTGATCGGCAGCTGATCGACGAAGCGATAGGCCCGCGGCCGCTTGTAGCCGGCCAGCATCGGATGGCCGTGGCAGTGTGCCTCGCAGGCGGCCGCGTCCAGCGCCGGATCGCCACGCACCACGTAGGCGACCACCAGTTCGCCCCAGCGCTCGTCGGGCAACCCGACGACGATCGCAGCGCTTACCCCCGGAAGTTCCTCGAGCACGCCCTCGACCTGGGTCGGATGCACGTTCTCGCCGCCGGAGATGATCATGTCGTCCTTGCGTCCGACGATCGTCACGTACTCGTCGGCATCCCACGTGGCCAGATCGCCGATATACAGCCAGCCGTCGCGAAAGCGCAGCGCCTGCTCCACAGGCTGGTTGACGTACGCGTAGCCGGATTTCACCGAGCGCACGATCACCTCGCCGACCTCGCTGCCGTCCTTGGCCACGTGGTCGCGTGGATCGGCCTGGCGGTCTTCGTAGATCCTCACCACCGCGACGTCGTCGTCGGTGCAGGCCCGCCCCGCCGAACCGGCGTGCTCAGGCAGGTCTGAGGGGCGCAGGAACGTGTTCCAGAACGCCTCAGTGGTCCCATATCCGTTGAAGATCCGGGGCGTCAGCAGGTCCTGGTAGCGCAGGCAAGCCTCCCGGTCCAGCGGCGCGCCCATCGTTACGATCCCGCGCAGCGACGAGAGGTCCCGGGGGCGGGTCTGCTGCTCGGCGCTCAGCAGCGCGAGGTTGGTCGGGGCGCCGATCAGATACGTCAGCCCGTGCTCCTGGACCCAGTCGAGCACCGTCCCGGAATCAAACTGGCGCAGCGAAACCGCCTCGGCGCCGACGTAGAACACCGGGTTGGGACCGCCCGAGTGCAGACCGCCGCGGTGAAACCACGGGGTCATGTTCAGCGTCCGGTCCTCCGGCGAGAGCGGGAAGTGCATGATCACGTCATGGGCCGAGAGCACGTCGACCAGGCCGTTGAGCGACACGCCCTTGGGCATTCCGGTCGTGCCCGAGGTGTAAAGGCGCGTCGTCTCCTCGTAGATTGTGCTCGCGGGGGCCACGGGGGGCGGCCCTTCGGCGCCCTGCAGTTCGGAGAATGCGATCGCGTGCCCGTCGCCCGCACCCTCGGCTGAGCTGTCGACCACCGCCACCAGCGCCGGCCGGCCGGCCGCGCGGGCCAGCGCGTCGCGCGCGACAGCGCTCAGCGCAGCGTCATAGACGAACGCGCTCGGGCGGCTGTCGTCGAGCACGTAGGCGATCTCCCCGGAGGAGAAGCGGAAGTTGATCGGCGACGGGTGCGCGCCCAGGCGCTGGGCGGCCAGCCACAGCAGCGCGAACTCGGCCCCGTTGTAAAGCGCGATCACGACCGCGTCGCCGGTCGCCACGCCGTGGGCGGCCAGTCCGGCGGCGAGCCGGCCCGCGTCCTCCCACAGCTGGGCGTAGGTCCAGCGCCGGCCGGTGGCGGGGTCGTGAAGGGCATGGCGAGCGGCGAAGCGGTGGCTGTTTCGCTGCACCCCCGCCATGTAGCTGAAGTGGTGCTCGAACACCTCACGGAAGGCACCGGCGTCATAGCGGTAGGGCGCCGGGGAGCTCACGCTTGCGTCTCGCGCCCGGCTGGGCGGCCCGCGGACGACACCAGCGCGCGCACCTCGGCCAGGCGCTCGTACTGGCCGATCGGGTCGCTGCCCAGCGCCATGAACAGGAATTCGCTCACGCCGGCGGCACGATGGGCCTCGACGTGCTCGGCGACACGCTCCACGCCGCCCAGCGCCGTCCAGCGCTCGACGACGTGCAGCGGCAGCCGGTACTGACCCTGCAGGTGGGCGGCGGCCTCGCTGCGCGCCCGCTCCAGGTCGTCGTCCACCCGCACGCCCAGCAGCAGCGCGATCGAGGGGGCGCGGCGGCCCTGCTGTGCGGCCAGTTCGGCCAGCACACCGGCCTGCCGGGCGACGGTGTCGGGCTCCAGCCACATCGGCAGCCAGGCGTCGCCGAACCGGGCGGCGCGCTGCATCGCCCGCTGGCTGCGCCCGCCGACGAAGATCGGCGGTGGCTCGGCCATCGCCGGCTCCAGCGCGGGCACGTCGAGGCTCAGCACCCGCCCGTCGTGCTTGACCGGGCGCCCGGTCAACAGCGACGGCAGCACCGACAGGGTCTCGTCGACGCGGCGCCCGCGCTCAGCGACGGGCACGCCGGCGGCCGTAAACTCCTCAGGGAACTCGCCGCCGACCCCGACCCCCAGCACCAGCCGGCCGCCGGACAGCGCGTCAATCGTGGTCAGCTGTTTGGCCGCCCAGGCGGGCGAGCGCAGTGCCAGCAGCATCACGCTGAACCCAAGCGAGACCCGGACGGTGACCGCCGCGGCGGCGGCCAGGCAGCTGGGCGCGTCGAGTCCCGGGGCGGGGCAGGCCAGGTGGTCGCCGGTCCAGACGGCGTCAAATCCCAGGTCTTCGGCCGTGCGCGCAGCCTGCGCCACCGGCCACGCTCCGCCGGCGCGCAGCGGATCAAAGGTGGGAAGCAGGACGCCGTAGCGCGTCATCGCGGCTCTCCGTCAGCGAGGCTTGGCGGGGCGTGTCCGGCGCTACTCGGCTGGCTCTGAGGGTTCCTCGGAGGTCCCGCCGTATTCGGGCAGGTTCTTGATCCCCTCGCGGGTCTGGTACTTGGAGTAGTTGTCCTGCATCGCCTCGATCAGCTCGCGCATGAACTTGGGGGACAGGTTGATGCGGGAGACGACGACTCCGGGGATCTCGTCGTCCTCCACCTCGTGGTCGACACGGGCGAAGGTGATCGTGAACTCGTAGTCGCTGTGGCTGACGTTGGCGAAGTTCGCGTAGACACCGCCCATGATGTCGGGCGAGAAGTGGATGTTGATGTGGCGCTCGGGAGCGTTGGGATCGTCCATATGTTCGTAGTATCCCATCGTGCGGATCGTCGTCGTCGCCGTGGGGAGATTGCGCCCGCCGTTCGCTGATGACGTGCAGCACTACCAGAAGCTGCTCGCGCGCCATGTCCGCCTGGAGTTGATCGAGGTGCGCGAGGACGAGCGCGTCCATCGGCGCCTGCCCGATCGGGCCTTCGTCTCGCTGCTTGACCGCGACGGCGAGCGCCACGACTCGATCGGCTTCTCCCGCTTCCTGGAGGAGCGCCGCCAGAGTGGCCGGGATCTGTGCTTCGTGATCGGGGGGCCATTCGGACTGCAGCTGGAGGAGGTCGACCACCGCTTCTCGTTGGGGGCGATCACGCTTCCCCACCAGCTCGCCCGCGTGGTGCTGCTGGAGCAGCTCTACCGTGGCCACAAGATCCTGGCCGGCGAGCCCTACCACTACTGACCGTGGCCACAACCCGCGACGATTACCCACCCCGCGTGGCCGAGGCCCGCGAAATCCTCCGTGATCGGCACGTCACCCAGCGCGCCCGAGCCCGGCGCGAGCTGCGCATGTTCACCCGCCGGCTGGGGATCCTGCTCGGCGCGCTGCTGGCGCTGATCGTGGCCGGAACGATCCTGTTCGCCCTGGTCGAGCACACCTCGCTCGGCTACGGGTTCGTGTGGACGCTCGATACGGTCACCACGCTCGGCTCGATCCAGGACCCCCACAGCGCCGCCGGGCGCGCAGTCGTCGTCGCGCTCGAGCTGTTTGGCATAGGTACGCTCTTCTATGGCCTGGCGACCGTCGCCGAGTTCTTCGTCTCCGGCCAGCTCAGCGGCCTGCTCGACGAGCGCCGCACGCAGCGCATGATCGACTCCTACACAGACCACTTCATCATCTGCGGCTTCGGCCGGGTCGGGCGCCAGGCGGCGCGTGACCTGCGCGCCGCCGGGGTGGCTCACGTCGCGATCGACGAGAACCCCGAGCACCGCGAGGAGGCCCGCGCGCTGGCCGTGCCCTTACTGGAGAGCGACGCGGCCACCGACGAGGTGCTGCTGGAGGCCGGGATCCAGCGCGCAAGGGGGGTGATCGCCTGCGTCGACTCAGACGCGCAGAACATCTTCATCGCGCTCACGGCCCGGGGCCTGCGTCCTGACATCCTGATCATCGCGAGGGCCTCGGCCGAGGACTCCGAGAAGAAGCTGCTGCGGGCCGGCGCCGATCGCGTGGTCTCCCCGTATAAGACCTCCGGCACCGAGATGGCGCGCGTGGCACTGCGGCCTCAGGTCGCCGGGACGCTGCAGGTCGCCGACTACCGGATGGAGGAGATCGACGTCTCTGCGACCTGCGAGGGCGCCGGCCAGACCGTCGAGCAGGTCCGCGGTGAGTCGGTGATCGTCGCGCTGCGGCGCGCCGACGGTCACCTTGAGACCCAGCCGGCGCCCAGCGCGGTGATAAACCCGGGCGACATGCTGGTCGCGATCGGCACGCCCGGCGCGTTGGAGCGCCTGGAGAGCACGTTTGAGCCGCAGACCGTGTCGGCGTCGTGAGTGCCATGTCAGGCCTGTCCGCCGACCCGCTGGAGAACCTGCGCCAGGCGGTGCTGGCCGCCGCCGCCTCGGTTCGCGGCGCCGGCAAGGAGCTGTCGCCCCCTCCGCGTCTGGAGCGCCCCAAGCACGCGGCCCAGGGCGACTACTCGACCAACGCGGCGATGCTGCTCGCCCCGGTGCTGCGCGCGCCGCCGCGGGAGATCGCCGAGCGCCTGGCGGTGGCGCTGGGCGACGCGCTGGCCGAGGACCTGCAGCACAGCGAGATCGCCGGCCCCGGCTTTCTGAACCTGATGCTCTCCGACGGCTGGCATCGCGGCGCGCTGCACGTCGTGCTGCACGCTGGCGAGGGCTACGGCGCCGGCGGCGCGCCGACCCCCGAGCGGGTCCTGGTGGAGTTCGTCTCGGCCAACCCCACCGGTCCGCTGGTGGCCGCCAGCGGCCGCCACGCCGCCTATGGGGACGCGCTGGCGCGGATCCTGGCGCACCACGGTCACGCGGTCTCCCGCGAGTACTACTTCAATGACGCCGGCTCGCAGATCCGCCTGCTGGGCGAGTCGGTCAAGGCCCGGGCCCGCGACGCCGAGGTTCCCGAGGGCGGCTACCAGGGCGACTACGTGCGGGAGATCGCCGCCGAGATCCCCGGCGCGGCCCAACTCGACGTCGACGACCTCGCCGCGCAAGCGGTGGCGCTGATGCTGGAGCGGATCAAGGGCACGCTGGAGCGCTACGGCGTGCGCTTTGACGCCTTCTTCAGCGAGCGCACACTCCATGCCGGAGACCCCAGCGAGCTGCAGCGGGCGCTGGCGATGCTGGCGGCGGCCGGCCACTCATACACGTCGGAGGGGGCGCTGTGGCTGCGCACGACCACCTTCGGTGACGACAAGGACCGCGTGCTGGAGCGGACCGGCGGGGATCCGACCTACTTCGCCGCCGACGTCGCCTACCTGCTCAACAAGCGCGAGCGCGGCGTGCAGCGCCAGCTGCTGCCGGTCGGCTCAGACCACCATGGCTACGTGGCACGGATGAAGGCCGCCTACGCGGCGCTGGGCGGAGATCCTGACGCGATCGAGATGCCGATCCTCCAGTTCGTGCACCTGGTCGAGGGCGACCAGCGTGCGGCGATGTCCAAGCGCCGCGGCGACTTCATCACGCTCGACGACCTGCTCGACGAGATCGGCGTCGACGCGACGCGCTTCTTCATGCTCCAGCGCTCCCACGACCGCACGCTCGACCTCGACCTCGACCTCGCCCGCCGCGAGTCGGCCGAGAACCCCGTCTACTACGTGCAGTACGCCCACGCCCGGATCGTCTCGATGCTCGCCCGGTTGGACCCCGAGCGCGTCGAGGCCGCACTGGCGCCCGACGCCGACTGGAGCGCTGAGCCGCTGCACGGCTCCGAACGCGAGCTGGTCAAGGCGCTGGCCGCCTTCCCCGACGAGGTCGCCGAGGCGGCGGCGCGCCGCGGTCCCCACCGGATCGCCGCCTACGCGCTGGAGCTGGCCCAGACCTTCACCGCCTTCTACCGTGACTGCCACGTGGTCGGCGCCTCCCCTCAGTCGGTCGAGAGCTTCAGGATCGCGCTGTCGGAGGCCGCACGGCGCACAATCGCGCTGTCGCTGGCGCTGCTGGGAGTGACCGCTCCCGACGCGATGTAAGGGTTCGCGACTGAGTAACTGGCGGGATCCGGCGAGTGGCTGGGCGTGGCTGGCGCCGCCCGGCGGCGGGCTAGGGGTAGCGCGCCAGCTCCTCGTCGAGCCGGCGCGTGTCGTCGGGGCTCAGCGCCGCACCCGCCGCCAGCGGAGCCGCTTCACGCGCGCGGCGGCGCCATTTCGGCAGCGTCACCACCAGCGTGATCAGGGCGATCGCCACCAGCACCGGGGGCAGGACGTAGACGACGAGATTGAAGCCGTGGGCCGGCGGCTTGCCGAGCACGGATTCGCCGTATTGAGCCACCAGCTGGCGCTCGATCTGCGGCTTGGTCTCGCCCTGGGCGATCAGGCCGCGGATGTAGCTGATCTCCGAGTAGGCCTCGGGCGACTGGGCGACGGCCAGCGACTCGTGGCAGGCGACGCACATCACGTCGTTCATGATGTCGGTCAGCGACGCCCGCGCCTTCGCGGCGGAGGCGGCGCCCGGCGCGAGCAGGGGGAGCGTCGCCGCGAGCGCGATCAGCCCGGCGACCGCGCTTCGCCTCAGTACGCTCACGACTTCTCAGGCAGGATCTTGGACAGCGTGCTGTCCAGCCAGCTGTTACCGACCAGTTGGTAGCGGCGCAACGCCTGGATCTTGCCCTGGCGGTTGATGATGAACGTCTCCGGGACGCCCGTGGTCCCGAACGAGCGCACGAAGTTGCCGCTGACATCGCGCAGCACGGGATAGGTGATGTGCTCCTGCTTGACGAACTGCTCCGTGGCGGCCGAGTTGTCCAGGTAGGTGACCCCGACGATCGTCGCGCCGTGCTTGGCGAGCATGCGCTGCTCACGGGCCAGGATCGGGGCCTCCTGGCGACACGGATCACACCAGGACGCGAACACGTTCATGACCACGACCTTGCCTCGGAAGTCGGCCAGGCTCTCACTGCGCGAGCTGCCGAGCACCGGGAGCGCCAGGCGCGAGTCGGGTGCCGGCGGAAACGCCCCGCGCGCCACCCGCGCGTCGATCGAGCTGGTCAGAGTCTGGTCGGCCACCCCGAACGTCAGCAGCGCCAGCAGCGCAACCGCGGCGGCCACGGCAATTCCGGGGATCAGGAAGCGGCGCATGACCGATCAAGGGTAATACCCGCGCCCTATTCCACGCCGCATCCGACAGCGCCGGGCATCGTGCGGACTGATGCAGCGGCGACGACCGCTGGGGATGCTGGTCATCGCGACGATAGCCATCTTGGTGGTAGGCCCGATCGTTGCGCCCAATTCTACTCGGCGCGGGGGACGACTCCCCGTCGACCGCGGCCCCTAGAATCGCCCGCAGCGCGGACGTAGCTCAGTTGGTAGAGCGTCGGCTTCCCAAGCCGAAGGTCGCGGGTTCGAGCCCCGTCGTCCGCTTTGGGCGAGCGTTGGAAAACCGCGGAAATCGCCTGCAAAGGCCACAGATACGCGTTCATGCTCGGCCGACGGTCGGGTCGCCGTTTCCGGCGGTTTCCACCGCTCTCCACGAGATCTGTGGGTCATTTGTGGGTCATTTTGGGTCCGCAAGCTTGGGCGATGACCAGCGCCAGCGCTCGGATCATCGCGTCCGACGACGGGAATCTCTTGGACTGCGTCGGCTGCACTGTCGCCAGCGGTCCATGCGGCAGCCGTGACGGATCAGCAGAGCCGACGATCGGGCCAAAGCAGAGCAACCCTTGCGACCGCCCAGGTCTGCGAAGCTTTCACGGGCGGACCTTCGAAATGGTGCCGCCAATAGCCAGGCCCTCGTGCGAGGGAGGCTGGTCAGACGAAGGAATTGGAGTCGCTGGGCCACTGAGACAGCGGTCACCGACGACGATCGCGCGCGAGCCAGGTTGGCACTTACCACGGTCGGCTGAGCGGCGGGACTCTTGCTTTGGGAGCAGGAGGTCCCCGGTTCAAATCCGGGCGCCCCGACTAGCGGAAGGATCCTGCAAAACAGCAGTTTCTGCGGTCGCTCTCTCGCCTCCGTTGAGGGCTGCGGGGACGGTCTTAGGGTGCACCAGGGGTGCACCAGCATTTCACGGTGCCCCGAGGGGACGCCCGAAATGAACCTCGGCCGCCGTGGCCAATTGGAGCGGTATTCGTGATGAGCGACCGTCGCGCGTGGCTTGATGTGTCGTGCCCGGATTGCCGGGCGGCGCCCGGCGCGCGCTGCCGGCACCTGTCGTTGAGGAAGAAGCGCGATCCCGCGCCGTGGCTGCATATTGGGCGTGGGTGGCGGGGCCGGTTGTGCCCGACGTGTCGGGCGATGGTCGGCGAGGTGTGCCGGACGCCGTCGGGTCGAGAGGCCTCCCGACCACATTCGGCCCGGTTACGGAGGGGGCGGACCGAGCTGGTCGCGCGCGCGGACGTTTGGGCGGAGCTTGAGCGCCGGGGTGCGACGCTCGCGGTGTTGTCGTTTTCGGGTCGGGCGGGCGAGGGCGGTCGTGTCGGGACGATCACCTTGAGCCGGATTGAGGCGGGCGAGCTGATCGATGTCGAGCGTTGGACCGGCCGTGACGAGCTCACGTACGCGCTGGAGGCGCCAATCTGGGATCGCTACGGAGTCTTCGCCGGTCACCCGAAGATCCGCGCCACGGTCACTTGGATCGCGGCCGAGCGGTGCGTTCTGATCTCGGGTGATCGCGGCGGCGAGCGGTTCGAGGAGACGGTCAGATGACTCCGCGCATCCGCCCTCGCGTGCGTCTGCGGCCAGCAGCCTCGCCGAGCGTAAAGGGGATGCGGCTCGTCCTTGTTGAGCGCCGTTGAGTTTGGGCACGAGCATCCCCGCACGTGCCCAAACTCAACGGCGCTCAACACCTGATGACCCCGCCGCGCTGCACCTCGGTCACGCCAAGGAGCTACACGCTCTCCGCCAGCGCGTTCTCGCCGCCGCCCACGCCGCGACGCCAGAGCGGCTCGTGCGCGGGGCGCCACAGCCGCCCAAGCAGGCGACACCAGCATGGATCAACAAGCCCACTACCGACGAGGCTGCTCACTAAATTCGACCGACAGGTGTCTCACGCGACTTGACAGGAGCCGTGCGATCCGCCTAGTATCATCACTCTACAAAGTTGTAGAAACCGTACTAAAGCTGGGGCCGTACCAAAGCTGGGGCGCAACCGATCGCCGCGTAGAACAACGGAGCGGCGGCGGCAACGAGGGACCATCAATTGTCAGCAGCGAATGTGTGTAGGGCGGAGGCTCCGCCGTGAGCCAGTCTGCGCCTAAGCGTCCGAGCACGCGGTGTAGTCGCTGCGCTCACCCGCAACGTTCACGTGGGCAGCGACCACACCGTGCGACCAAGATCCGAGTCGAAGCAGTCGGAAGGCGGTATTCAGGCCCGGAAGCTATTCATTTCCTGCCTTGCCCCTCATCATTCACGCGACCAGGCCGACTGAACCGACATGTCGGTCTCTCCAGGCTGTCGATCCGTATTCGGCTAGTGGCTCACCGCTGGTCCGGCTGAGGTCTTCGTGAGACCCACGAACGACAAACCCGGCAAAGCTGGCATCGACCACCGCCTGCTAGAGCGCGATTGGGAGGTGACGACGATCAAGCAATCGCTGCAGGCCGCCAAACGCGGCGCAGGCTCAGTCGTGTTCATCGAAGCTCCGGGCGGACGCGGGAAAACCTCACTGCTGAGGGCCACCCGCGTGTTGGCTCAGCAAGCCAACATGTCGATTCTGGTAGCCAACTGCAGTCACCTGGAACAGGATTTCGCCTTCGGAGTCGCGCTGCAACTGCTCGAGCCGCTCTGGCTCGCCTCGACCCCCGGACAGCGTGAACAGATGCTTGCGGGCCCAGCGCAGCTAGCAGCTACCCTGCTGCGCGAGCACAAGGGAAACCAACGCTCCAACAGCGTCCAGGCCAGCTACCCCCTCGTGCACGCTCTGTTCTGGGCGATCCGGAACATCGTCGCCTCGCACCTCTACGACGGAGCTGCCAGCGGACTCACGATGCTTGTCGACAATGTCCATTTTGCGGACGTCCCATCGCTTCGAGTGCTCGCGTATCTTGGCGAGCGAATAGTCGACCTGCCGATTTCCATCGTGACTGCGGCGATGCCGGGCGAACGCGCGTCTGACGGTCGCGCCATCGCGACAAGGCGCCGCGCCGGTCGCGACACGCTGCTGCGTCCAGCGCCGCTCAGCTCCGAGGGCGTGGACAAGGTCGTGCGCGGACAGTATCCACGGGCCGGCCGAGCATTCTGCGCCGCTTGCAGTGAGGTGACGGGCGGCAATCCATTTCTCCTCGTCGAGCTCTTGGACAAGCTTCGCCAGGATGAAAAGCCGCCGACCAACGAGAGCGCGATCGGACTTGCGGAGCTCGTGCCCGGTCGGGTTCGTGAGGCGGTGTCATCGAGCCTCGAGCGGATGCCGAGCTCTATGCGGTTAGTCGCGAAGGCCGCGTTGGTGTTCGGCGAGCGCACGACAGTAACGCAGGCGGCCAGACTCGCAGAGCTCGATGCCGGAGACGTCCGCAGCGCTGCGGACGGACTAGCTGCGATGGAGATCCTGCGACCCGGTACTCCGCTGACCTTCGTGCACCCACTGGTGCGATCGGCCTTGCGCTCGTTGCTGCCGACGCTCGAGCTGACACAGGCACACCTCCGGGCAGTCCATATCCTCGCCGATGAGCAGGCGGATTCAGACGAGATTGCCTCGCATCTGCTGCGCGCTCCGCCCGACGATGATCCAACTGCGATTGCTCCGCTGCGGGCGGCGGCCGCCCAGGCTTTGGAGAACGGAGAGCTTGAGCACGCGGTTCGCTTGCTAGAACGTGCCCTCGAGGAGCGTCCAAGCTCGGAGTTGAAGGTAGAACTGCTCGTCGAGCTGGCGCATGCTGAGGACCAGCTGGATCTGCCGAACGCCAGCGAGCGACTCAGAGAGGCGCGCAGCATCAGCAAGCGTCCCGAGCGTCGGGCTGAGCTCGCACTGGCTCAAGCCCAAGCCCTTTACCGGCGGGGGCGGTATCGCGACGCGGCAGGTGCGCTGGAGGCTGAGCTGAGTGAGATCGGCGGCAAGGATGAGCAGCTGACGCGCGAGCTAAGGGCGGCCTACGTGTCGTCTGCCTCGCTCGTTGAAGAGCTGCGATCGAAGGCGCTAAGAATGGGCAGCGAACTCCCGGAGATAGGCTCCGCCGCTCCGACGGCCGTCGAACGAGCGGCGATGGCGCACACAGTAGTCCACGACAGCCTGTCCGGAATGCCAAGGGAGGTTGTCCGAGAGCGCGTCGACTCGGCGTGGGACGAAGGGGCCCTGCTGCAGTCGAAACCAGGAGATTGGCCCGGCTGGCCACTGCTATGGGCGGCGCTGATCATTGCCGATGAGTTAGAACGGGCGACAGAGCTTTGTGAAGTCGTGCTCGGCCCGGAACCGAACACAGCCGGTCCTGTTGCGCAGCAGACGTTCGCCTGCGCACGGGCCTGGATTCTGTACGAGCAAGGTCGGCTAACGGAGGCCGAAGCCAATGCGAATGCCGCCCTGGCCGAGCAATCGAGAATGCACGACAGCTACACGCAGGTGGCGTTGACGGTGGTCGTGTGTTGCCACATCGAACGTGGACAGCTGGCTCAGGCGCAAGAGTCGCTTAGGACGCTTGAGCGGCTCGATGCGGGTGAGCCCATCCTGCAGGCGCTCCTGTTCGAGGTGCGCGGTCGACTGAGGCTCGCCGAGCATCGTCCGAAGGAGGCACTGACCGAGGCGATGCAAGCGGGTCGCGTGCTCGAAGCAATTTCTACAGACGTCAGCCCCGGCGCGATTCCGTGGCGGTCCACCGCCGCGCTCGCACATATTGCGCTCGGCGAGACAGAACAAGCCCAGGCGCTGGTCGAAGAGGAGCTCGCGCGGGCACGCGCGGCCGGCGTCACCCGCACGGTGATCCGCGATCTGCGGATCCTCGGACTGGCCATGGGCGGCGCCAAGGGAATCGCCAAGTTCTACCAGGCCGCAAAGCTCGGCGAGTCCTATCCGAGCAGGCTGGAGTACATTCGCTCCTTGATCGATCTTGGCTCCGCTCTTCGCCGTGCGAACAGACGCGCCGAGGCGCGTGATCCATTGCGCAAAGGCCTGCACAGTAGCCACAAGGGTGGTGCGAGCGCACTCGCGGAGCGCGCCCAGAGAGAATTGCTGGCCAGCGGAGCGCGGCCACGCCGCGCAGCCTATAGTGGCGTGGAATCGCTGACACCCAGCCAGATGCGCGTCGCTGAACTCGCCGCCGAGGGACTGACGACTCGCCAGATCGCCGAGAGGCTGTTCGTCACGCCAAAGACGGTGGAGGCCCACCTGTGGCAGATCTATCGAAAGCTTAACGTCGGCTCACGGGCGGAACTCGCGGTAGCGCTGCAGTCCTAGCGCATCGCGCTTTGGCCTGGATCGGTCGTTTGGTCGGGTGTTCTGGCCAGAGGACGAGCGCTCAGTCGGCCCTGTGGTCTGACCGGAATTACCGACCGATTCTGCTTGTAACACCATCGTGCTGTGAGTGGTTGAGCCGCCGCCGGCGTGACGCAGACACCTCCGCGCCCCGTTGCAGGTGCTCTTCTCTATAACTCGGTGTACGAGCCCGTAGGCGAGCGCTTCCTACGACGACGCCCGTGCCGCCGCCGGCGTACTCGACGCGCGTCCCATTCGGGAGATACTCCTTCATGCGCTGCTCCTTGATCCGCGGCGAGGACCATTCCCCACGGCGGAGTAAGGATGAGGCGGGGCGGGTCATCGAGGACGGCTGGTTCGTGTTCGTGAACCTGGCGCGGGAGCCGCTCTTTCGGGCGCTGCGGCCCGAGAGCGTGTACGCGACGGTCAGTCGCTTGCGCCGCCGGCTCGGCCGGAGCCTGTCAAGCCCGGTGAGACGCTTCGTGTTCGAATTTAGTGAGCGGCGACCTCCTTCGTATCGGCTGGCTTGTTGATCCAGGCGGCCGTCGGCAGCTCCGGCGGGACCGGCGGCTTGCGTACGAACCGCTCGGGGTGCTGAGCGTAGGCGGCGTCGAGCACAACGGCACGGGCGGCGTGCAGCTGCTGCGCGTGGCGGTGGTGGACGGCGGCTGGGGTCATCAGCCCGATGCCGGAGTGGCGGTGGGCGTGGTTGTACCAGTCAACGAACGTCCGGCAGTGAGCGCGGGCGTGCTCGATCGAGTCGAACCGGGCGGGGAACTCGGGCCGGTACTTCAGCGTCTTGAAGTTCGACTCCGAGTAGGGGTTGTCGCTGGAGGTGTACGGGCGCGAATGTGTTTTCGTGATGCCGAGCGATGTTGTGTCGCACTACTCACGTTGTGGATGTTTTGCCGGAGCGGGTG
>OCTA010000155.1_pt1 | contig 65672 bp, 42 predicted proteins | sample 1538991 | NCBI WGS metagenome assembly OCTA01 (sample SAMEA3539302, study PRJEB22396) | soil metagenome | biome: tundra; feature: field; material: soil | place: USA | collected 2010-05 | depth 0.15 m
TGACCGAGTCGTTGACGTTGATGGCGGGGATGAGCAGCTGCTTGTTCCTGGCCATCTCGTAGAGGCGATGCACGCCCGTGGTGGTCTCTTCGGACACGCCTTTGATTTCCTTGGCCATCTTCGTGAAGCGCGTCTTGTCGGCCTTCAGGCACTTGTCGAGCAAGGTGAGAATGACCTTCATCTCTTCCACTTTGGTCGTGGACGGATCGGGCACCTTGCCGGCCTTTTCGAATTCAGCGCCCTTGTGTACGAGCAGCGTGAGATCGCCGCCGTCGTCGAGCAAGAGGTTCGGTCCCTGGCCGCCCTTGAAGGCGGAGATCTGGGTTTCGATGTTGGCCCAGTACTCGGGCAGGGTCTCGCCCTTCCACGCGAACACCGGAACGCCGGCCTTGGCGATGGCTGCGGCCGCCTCGTCCTGTGTCGAATAGATGTTGCACGAGGTCCAGGTGACCTCGGCGCCCAGCTCGACCAGCGTCTCGATGAGAATCGCGGTCTCGATGGTCATGTGCAGGCAGCCCGCGATGCGCGCGCCCTTGAGCGGCTTCTGCGCGCCGAACTCCTCGCGCAGGGACATGAGGCCGGGCATTTCCTTTTCCGACATGCGGATCTTCTTGCGGCCGAGCTCGGCCAGGGAGATGTCCTTGACCTTGTAGGCCGGAAATTCATTGCGGATATCCATGAAAGCTCCTTTGCGAATTGAACGGGTTACGGGTTTACGATTCTTTTTCCAATGATCAATTGAAGAGGTGGTGTGAAAGCGCCAGGCAATGGGCCGCAAGTTTCGACCTCAAGGCCCGCCTCGCTGAGCCAGGCACGCAGCTTGTCGGGTTCGAAGCCCAGCCACACGTGGCCTTGCTCGCGCAGGCTTTCGTCCTTGTGGGGCACGTGATCCGCGACGACGAGATGCCCGCCCGGCCGGAGAAAACGCGCGGCGGTGGCGACGAGATCGCTCGGGCGGGCGATGAATTGCAGGACGCGCACGATGGTCACCAGATCCGCGCCACCGGCCTTGGCGATCTCCTGCGCCAGGTTGCTATCGTCTACCTCTGCCTGGCGCAGGCGCACGTTGGGCAATCCGCTCTGCGCCACCCGCGCGGCGGCGCTGGCCAATCGGGCCGCGCTGCGATCGACCGCAATCACGCGATCGTAAAGCGGTGACAGCAGGGGCAAGAGCAGCCCATCGCCGCAGCCGACATCGACGGCGAGATGGTGCCCAGGAAGCAGCGCGGACAGCAGGGGCAGGAAATGTTCGACCGAAACACTCCGCATGGGCGAGGTTTCAGCAGTGCCGTCGGCGAATAGCTTGCGCGCCGTCTCTTCCCGCTTGGCGACGATCTTAGGAATGCGCGCCAGCCGCCCCTCGACCAGGCACAGGTCATTCCCAGCGCGCAGAGCAGCCAGCACGATGGGATTGTCGTTGGCCTCTGCACGCAAGAGAATGCGCGTGCCGTCCCGCCGCTCGCCGAGCAAGCCAGCGTCCCGCAGGGGCTGGGTCTTGCGCGTGACTTGCGGCTGACTCTGCCGCAGCAGCGTGGACAGCTCGCCCACGGTCAGCTCCTCTGCGTCGCACAAGGCGAGCAGGCGCAAGCGATCTTCGTCGCCGAGGAGGCGGAAGAGATCAGCGTGCGCACGGGCAGCGGTGGTGGCCACGGATCACGTTATATGCTATCATACGCAACTATGCAAGTATGCCTTCGGGCGGCGAGCACCAGTACACCCGCGCGCCAAACCGCTCCCGCGACCGTGTTCGGCTCGGCCGTAGTAGATAGACGCCCCGCCGTAGTGGTCGTTCATGGTTTGGGCTAGGCACGCAGGAACTCGGTCGACGGCGAGAGGTTGCTCCTTGGTGCCGACGATGGCATTGTCCTGTGGTTCGCCAGTCAGCGGGCGGAGGACATCATGCGAATGGCTCACTGCTTGTGCTTCGCGATGCTGACTGCGGGGTGCGCCGCTAAGCCCGCGATTCCGCTTTCCCAAATGCGCCGACTCGACGTTGAGTCGGACCGCGGTGGCGCATTGCGGGTCACGATGGTGGTGGATGAACGAACCGCGGACCAGGCGCTCAAGTGCAAGCTGCCCGCGCCCAAAGCCATCGTTACGTTCAATGGGACTTCGCTCGAGAGGATCACGGGCAAGCTCGAGGGCGGCGAGATGGCCATCAATTTCGATTGCTTGCTTTGGTTCACAACGCCGAAGCAGAAGGTCGATAGACAACCTGGTACGGCCTTGTTGAAGATCGCGGAAGGTCAAACCCAGTTCGAACTCTCCATTCTCAATGCCTTCACTCCCAGGCAGCTATCCCTGCGCGCGCCCGTGGACGGTGTCCTGCGGCGGGGAATGACCGTCACCCTGCGCTGGCAACCGGAATCCGACCTCATCCAATATGGGGCTGTCGCGCTTGGCCTTCGACGCAGGGGCGCGAAGGTCATCGAGGCGGACGAGGTTACCATTCGACACACGGAGCTGTCGTGGCAAGGGCACGACGTGACGTTCAAGGTTCCCGAGGGCACGCCACACTCGCTGGGGGAAGAAATCGAAATCCAGTTCCTGGGTACCGCATACGTGACGCCTGGCCTTGGCCCCTGCCCCGTCGAGCGCTGCAAGGTGAACCTGGATCTGACGGTGCCACCCCTTCCGGCGTTGCTTCGCTAGGTCGATGAATCTAGGCCGAGGCAGGGAGCTTCCGGATCCGCTACCGCAGTCCCGGCGTGTGAGCAAAGGCCAAGCGTTGCAGGGTCTTGACCAGCTCGCGCCGGAATTCGTCCAAGGCGCGCGGGTCGGTTTCGCCGGGCAGCCTCGCATCGGGTGAGATGGTGATTTGGTCCAGCACCCACGCCAGGGTTGCGGGATCGACGCCTGCGTCCTTTCGTGCGGCGTCGGCGAGAGCGGCGGACAGATCGATTCCGCTGGCCAGCAAGAACTTCAGGTCGACGAGATCCTTGATCTGGGCGCGGCCGAGGATCGCGCAGATCTTGTTGGCCGCAATCTCGCGAGTCGTGTCGATCCGCAACCGGCCGACCATGCACTTTTCGGAATCGAGCATGGGCACTCGGTCGATCACCAAATCGACAATGCAGGTCTCTTGTGCGCGCCTGGCGAGATACCGCCGGAAATCGGGGAAGGTTTGCACCGATTCAAGAGCGGCGCCGCATGCGGTGCATGCGACCTCCAGCGTTCTTGCCGCTTCTTGCAAATCCAGCCCTGGCGTGCCGAAGAAGTCGAGATCCTCGGTCTCGCGGTGGCCAAAGTAGAATCCCGCCAAGGCTGCCCCGCCGGTCAGGACAAAGCGCTGCTCGCGCGCGAAAAACGCCTCCAGCAGGTCGACCTGCAGTGGCGTCAGCCGGCTAGGCGCGGATGAGTCCTTGGGCCCGCCAGCCATCGAGCAAAAACTCCCAGAAGGCACGTTTGCGGCCGAGGTGCAGCCGGATGTGCGACCAATCGCGCAGGATCTCGTCGAGGGAAAGAAATCGCCAGACATCAGGATATCGGGCTTCGGCCATGATCCAGCCCTGCCACTGGGCGCGCGCGTCCGCGTCCGCGCAGCGGAGCTTGTCGCACAATTCCGCCTCGGTAACGTTCACGTCCCATGCGAAGTACGGTCTGTCGGCCACGAGGAAAGTATACCCCGGAACAACCTCCTGCATCGACCATGTACAAAGATGCCGTGAGCTCGTTGCATCTGAATTTCGGCCGGCCATCGACGCGAGCCGATGATCTTATTACCCGCTTGTTCGGGGGGCCAATCGTGGTATCGCTACGGAACCAACTCGTAGCGAGGGCGCGATGAGTATCCAACACGGATCCAAGATGGCAGAAACGTCGGCAGGAACGTCTCTGTCCGGGAGATTCCCGGAGATGGTCCTGCCAATCGGAGGCGCCAGGCTGGACTCGCCGCCCTTGAAGGTGTTTCTCAGGACGGCCCGTGGCGACGACCGGATGCCGATGCCGAACCGGGCGACCGGAACACCGGCCCTGGTCGCGACCCATCGCTACTGTTTCGGCGAGGTGCATCGCCACCCCTGTTCCGAGGACAACGACCTGCTTTCCTGCCACCGCTGCCACTTGTCGACGGTGATTCCCAGAACGATTGGGACCTACGACAGCCTGGACGCGTATTTTCGCGGGACGCTCCAGCGGGTGGACGACTTCCGCGCACAGGTTGGGGCGCTGGCGGCAAGCAAGACCGTTCACGAGGCGTGACGCTAGCGCGTTTCCAACCCTACCCGCGCGAAGTACGGTCTGTCGGCCGCGAGATGGATATCGCGCGGCTTGCATGAAGCTTCCCTCGGTATGGCTTGAAGCCTCGCCCCGAACCCTTTGCCCATTCTTCGCCATCGAAGGCAGAGAGCAGGAATTCCAACAGAGGACCAACGGAGGACAACGATGGCTTCGAAACAAGGGACTGGCGGTGAGCAAACGACCGGGAAACCCGCTTCTCGGCTCATCGACGAGCGCATCCGCGACCTCGTGGGATGGCACGGGGAAACGCTGGCCCGCATGCGGGCGCTGATCCTGGAAGCCGATCCCGAGATGACCGAGGAGTGGAAGTGGAGCAATCCGGTCTGGTCGCACCAGGGGATTGTCTGCACCGGGGAGTCGTACAAGAAGGTCGTGAAGCTCACGTTCGCCCGGGGGGCCAAGGTCCCAGATCCATCGCGCCTCTTCAATTCCAGCTTGGAAGGCAACACGCGAAGGGCGATCGACATCCACGAAGGTGAGAAGGTCGCCGCGGGCGCGTTCAAGGCGCTTGTGAAGGCCGCGGTAGCCCAGAATGGCCCTCCACCGCCTGCGAAGGCCAAGCCAGGCGCGAGTAAGGCTAAGCCGTAAGACTCCTTCCAAGCGGCAATCCGCAGATTGCGAAGGCCGACGGCGACGCCCCGGTGCAGGCGTACATAGCCACTACATCCGCGAAGGCGATAAGGGTAATGCGGTCGCCTGCTTCACCCACGTCGCCATCTGCGCCTCGTCGAGATCAGTCTGACCCTGCTGTGACCGGAGCGGTCGCGCGCTTCTGGCCCGGGTGAGCATACGCGGAACGGGTTGGTCAGAGTAGACGTCCCCGTCTTTGCACCCGTTTGCGCGTATCCCTTGATGCGCGCGCCGCAAATGTATAGTCTCCCGAGATGCTGCCTGACAGTTCTTTGCGCGAAGCCCTCACGTTCGACGATGTCTTGCTCGTTCCCGCCGAGAGCGACGTCATCCCCAAAGATGTCGATGTCCGCTCGTACCTGACCGCGAACATCACCCTGGCCATCCCCATTCTGTCCTCGGCCATGGACACCGTGACCGAGGCGCCGACGGCGATCTGCATGGCGCGCGAGGGCGGCCTCGGCGTCGTCCACAAGAATATGACCGTCGACGAGCAGGTGCTCGAGGTGACCAAGGTGAAGAAGGCCGAGACCGGCGTGGTCATCGACCCGGTCACTATCGATCCGGATCAGAAGTTGTTCGCGGCCCTGGAGCTCATGCGCCGGCACGAGATCTCGGGTTTGCCCGTGGTCGGGCGCGATGGCAGGCCGGTCGGCATTCTCACCAACCGCGACGTGCGCTTCGAACGCAACCTCGACCAGCCGGTGCGCGACGTGATGACCACCAACCTCATCACGGCGCCCGAAGGCATGAGCCTGGAAGGTTCAAAAGAGCTTTTGCACAAGAACCGCATCGAGAAGCTGCTGGTCATCGACCACGCGGGCAAGCTGCGCGGACTTATCACCATCAAGGACATCGAGAAGGCGCAGCAGCACCCATTCGCGGCCAAGGACGATCTCGGCCGCTTGCGCGTGGGCGCCGCGGTGGGCACGAGTTCGGATGTGCAGGCCCGCGTAGCAGCCCTGCTGCACGCCGGCTGCGACGTCATCTGCGTGGACACCGCGCACGGACATTCCAAGATCGTACAAGAAGTGGTCGCCGACATCCGCAAGACCTTCCCCAAGGCCGAAATCATCGCGGGCAACGTGGCCACCGCCGAGGGGGCCTTGGCCCTGGCCAAGGCGGGCGCCAACGCGATCAAGGTGGGCATGGGGCCGGGATCCATCTGCACCACGCGCGTGGTGGCCGGCATCGGCGTTCCCCAGGTGACTGCCGTGTCGGACTGCGCGCGCGCCCTGGCCAAGACCGACGTGCGCATTATCTCGGACGGCGGCATCAAGTATTCGGGCGACATGGTCAAGGCCATCGCCGCTGGCGCCCACACCGTCATGATTGGCAGCCTGTTCGCCGGCACCGACGAGGCACCGGGCGAAATCATCCTGTACCAAGGCCGCAGCTACAAACTCTACCGTGGCATGGGCTCGGTCGGCGCCATGCGCGCGGGCAGCAAGGATCGCTACTTCCAATCCGAGGTGACCACCGAGGCCAAGCTGGTGCCCGAGGGCATCGAGGGCCGCGTGCCCTACCGGGGCAGCCTGTCGCAGTCGATCTATCAGCTCATCGGCGGTCTGCGCTCGGGTATGGGCTACTGCGGCTGCAAGAACCTGGATGAAATGCGCACCAAGACCCGCTTCATCAAGATCACCACGCCGGGCTTGCGCGAATCGCACGTGCACGACGTCATCATCACCAAGGAAGCGCCCAACTACCGCGTCGAGCAGTAAACCCACAAAGACCAAATCGCGTGAGTGACGGCGGGCTTTGCCCGACGTTACTCAACGCGGGAGTTGGTAAGAACCCTTTCAGGGTTCTTACAGGAGATAAATGTCAGCCAAGCAAGTCATTCTCATTCTCGATTTCGGTTCGCAATACACCCAGCTCATCGCGCGCCGGGTGCGCGAGCAGAATGTGTATTCGGAAATCCACCCGTTCGATCTGTCCATCGAGCGCATCCGCGCCATGAAGCCGGCGGGGATCATCCTGTCCGGTGGACCATCGTCCGTGTATGACGAGGGCGCGCCCAGGATCTCGGCGGAGATCTTCGGCCTGGATGTGCCCATCCTGGGGATCTGCTATGGCGTCCAGCTCACCAGCTTGCTCCTGGGGGGCAAGGTGGTGTCGGCCAGCCATCGCGAATACGGCCGCGCCACCGTTCGCCTGGAATCGGCGTCGGAGCTGTTTTCCGGCTTTCCCACCGGCGAAGACCTGGCCGTGTGGATGAGCCACGGCGATCGCGTCGAATCGCTGCCCGACGGTTTTCATCGCGTCGGCACCAGCCCGAATTGCCCGTTTGCCGCTGTCGAATCGGTCGGTCGCAAGTTCTGGGGCGTCCAGTTTCACCCCGAGGTGGCGCACACGCCGCGCGGGATGGAGATCCTGGGCAACTTCCTGTTCCGCATCTGCAAATGCCAGCCCAGCTGGACCATGGCCAACTTCGTCGACGAGGCGGTGGCCATCGTCAAGCAGCAGGCGCCGAGCGGGCGTGTGATCTGCGGTCTGTCGGGCGGTGTGGATTCGTCGGTGGCGGCGTCACTGGTCCACCGTGCGGTGGGCGACCGGCTGACCTGCATCTTCGTCGACAACGGTCTTCTGCGGGCACGTGAATCCGTACAGGTCGAAGCGCTCTTTCGTGGTGCCTTCAAGATGAACCTGATCGTGGTCGACGCCGCCGAAAGGTTCCTGTCCAAGCTGGCCGGTGTCGACGATCCCGAGCAGAAGCGCAAGATCATCGGCCGCGAATTCATCGCCGTGTTCGATGAGGAAGCGCACAAGTTGGGCGGCGCCGACTACCTGGTGCAGGGAACCCTGTACCCGGACGTCATCGAATCCGTCTCGCACAAAGGCCCGTCGGCCACCATCAAGTCGCACCACAACGTGGGCGGCCTGCCCGAAAAGATGAAGCTGAAGCTCATCGAGCCCTTGCGCGAGCTGTTCAAGGACGAGGTGCGCGCCCTCGGTGCCGAGTGCGGCCTGCCCCACGACATGCTCTGGCGGCAACCGTTCCCGGGCCCAGGCCTGGCCGTGCGCGTGCTCGGTCCGGTCAGTAAGGCTGCCTGCGATATCTTGCGCGCGGCCGACGTCATCATCGACGAAGAGATCCGCGCCGCCGGCCTGTACGAAAGCATCTGGCAGTCCTTCGGCGTGCTTCTGCCCGTGCGCACCGTCGGGGTCATGGGCGACGAGCGGACCTACGCCAACGTGCTCGCTATCCGGGCCGTGCATTCGCGCGACGGCATGACCGCGGACTGGGTGCCGTTGCCGCACGATCTGCTCGCCACTATCTCGTCGCGCATCGTGAACGAGGTGCGCGGGATCAATCGCGTGGTCTACGACATCTCGTCCAAGCCGCCGGCGACCATCGAATGGGAGTAGTCCGGCTTCTGCCGATCTTGCTACTGGTGGCGACCGCGGCGACGCAAGCCGCGGAGTCGACGGCATTCAAGCGCAGCGTGGCCGGGACCGAAGTCGACTGGAGTGCCGGCGTCATCACAGCGCAAGCCGGCTCTGCCGCGGACATTCGTATGCCTGGCCCGAACGCCGCCCGTCCGGGCGCGGAAAGGCGGGCGCGCGCCGCGGCCGAGGCAAAGCTACAGGTGGCCCTGCATGAGCTGGGGCTGGACAAGTCGATCGAGGACAAGGCGGTGCTGGAACACGCAGCGGTTTCCAAGGTCGAATACCAGTCGAATGGAGGCGTGGTTCTCTGGCTAGGCATCCGATTCACCGATCTGATCCCGGCCAAGGGCGCGCCAAAGGCGCTCAAGGTCGCGAGTATGCCTTTCGAAATGGTGCCCACGCTCGTGGCAGGTGGCAAGGAAGCGCGAGTGGCCAGCGCGACCTACCGCCCGGCCTCGGCGTGTCCCAAAGACGCCACGCCGGTTCGTCGCGACGAGAAGGGCCGGCTGGTGCTGCCGTCTTCGGATCTGATCGATTCTCTCGCCGGATCCGCGGTTGTGATCTACCTTGAGAAGGCACCACCATGAGGCTCAAGCGCGAAACGACCACAAGGACCAGCGGCGTCCTTGTCGTGTTGTGCTTGATTGCGGCCAGTGGCGCCCGCGCGCAGCCCCCCGAGCAGAACGAGCGCGTGGTGCGCGCGGAAACCCCCATCGTCGCTGGCAATGCCGTGAACGCGAAAAAGCGCGCCCTGGCCGACGCCTTTCGCCAGGTCGTCGAGAAGGCATTCGGCGAGCTTGTCAAGGAAGGCACGCCCATGCCCGCGCCGATGCCGACAAGCGTGGCCCAGCTCAAGGCCTCGCTGACCAACTCGGCGCAGAAGTTCATCCGCAGCTATCGTTTGATCGAACAGGAGACCAACGGCGGCGTGCTTCGCGTGATGGTCGAGGCCGACGTGGACACCGTGCTGCTGCGGCGGGAACTGGAGCGCGCTCGTGGCGCTACTGCGGCGCCGGCTCCGGCCGCGGCACCCGCCCCGGCGGCGAATTTCTTGCTGGTCGCTGGTTCTGCCCCGGTGGCTGCGATGACAGTCGGCGCCCTGACCGCGGGTGGTGTCAACGCGCGTCTGGACGCTTCGCCGGGTGAGGCCCAGCTGGTGGCCAGCGCGGCCAAGCAGAACGCCTATGCTCTGTTTGTCGCCGCGACGAGCGCCGGCGAGGGCATGGTGCGCGCGACGAATCGCACGTCGGTCAAGTGCGGCCTACGCTCGCGATTGTTCCACGCCGGTGGACAGGCGCTGCACGGGCCCGCGGTCGATCGCACGGACGAAGACCGGGGATTCGCGGCGGACGAAACCTTGGCCCGCAATGCGTGCTTCGAAAAAGCATCTAGCCAGGCTGCGCGCGCGCTGGTGGCTGCCCTGCGCGCTCCCGCGGTCGCCGCAGCTTTCGTGACGGTGCAGCTGGATATCGCCGATCCCGGCGCGATCCCGACTCTTGTGCAAGCACTCAAACGCATAGGCGCCGTGAGCGCGACCGAGGTTCGTCACGTGGCGGCCAATCTGGCCGAGATACGAGTCTTCACTCGCATAGGCGGCGCGGCCCTTCTGCAGGCACTCTTACGCGAGGTCGCGGGCAAGCTGACCGTCTCGCCCACCCAGACCACGAACGATGTGCTCGCCCTGCGCGTGCGTGCGCTGGATTCGTCAGCCCAAGAGGAGAACCGTTGAGATCATGAAAGCGCTGGCCATTTCCGTCGTTGCGATTCTGCTGTCCCTCGGCTGCGCCACGATGAAGTCGGAGGGTGCCGCCACCCTGCATGTGGAATGCAACATTCCCGACGCCGCGGTGTTGCTCGACGATGCGCTTGTGGGGCGCGTCTCGGACCTGATGAAGAGTGACAAGGTCATCCGCGCTGGCTTCTACCGAGTGGAGATCAGGCACCCTGGATACCACTCCTATTTCACCGAGTTCACGGTTGCCGAGGGTAAAGTGGCGGCGGTGAAGGGCGAGCTTCATCCGCTGCTTGACTAGGACTCCATGACCAAGGATACCCGTCAACAGTTGCTCGACAATCTCCGGGCCAAAGGGGGCAGGGCGATTCCCACGTCCGTGTTCGGCCGGTTGCAGAAGACGGCCACAGCGGCGGCACGGCTTGGCGTTGGCGCTCTGGCGGGCCGGCTGCGCGGCGAGGAATTCAACTTCGGATCAGTGTCGCCCGAAGCGATTGCGAGGTTGGTCGAGTCGATGGGCGAGCTCAAGGGTGTGGCCATGAAGGCGGGGCAGATCCTGTCCTACGTCGACGGATCGCTGCCGCCCGAGGCGCGGCGCCTGCTGTCGGTGTTGCAGGTGATGTCCCAGCCAACTGCTCTTGCGCTCATCCAGCGGACCATCAGCGAAGATCTCGGCGCACGCGGGCGGGCGCTGCTCGCGCGGCTTGAGCCAACGCCAGTGGCCAGCGCCTCGATTGGCCAGGTTCATCGCGCCCTCCTCGAAAACGGCACGCGCGTGGCCGTCAAGGTCCGGCATCCTGGTATCGAGGAGGCGATCCGCGCCGATTTCAAGACCGCCGCGATTGGCAGTTTCTTCGCTCATCTTGCCGTTCCAGGCGCGAACGTCGAGGGCTTCGTGGCCGAGGCCGAGGCGCGCTTTCTGGAGGAATGCGACTATGCGCTGGAGGCGCGCCGGCAAACTCGCTTTGCCGAAATCTACGCCGGGCACGCGTCCATCACGATTCCGTCCATTCACCGCGATCTTTGTGGGCCGCGTGTCCTAACGTCGACGTGGCATGATGGGGCTGGTCTCGAGGCTTTTCTTGGGTCAGCGGTCTTTGCCGCCGAACGGGTGCGCGCGGCGCGCGCGCTCTATGAATTCTATGTCGGCACGCTCTACCGCCATGGACTCTTCAATGCCGATCCCCACCCAGGAAACCTGCTCTTTGCTCCAGACGGCCGCGTGACCATTCTCGATCACGGCTGCGTGCGCGAGTTCGATCGCGACGTCGTGACCTGGCTCGCGCGGCTATCGCGCGCGGTTCGCGCGGACGATTCCGGGGACATCCAAACCGCACTGGTTGCCATCGGCATGATCCATCCCACGCGCGATTTCGACGTTACCCGTGCCATGTTGCGCGGGTTCTACGCGCCCCTGCTTGAACCGGGCCGGCACAGGGTCGAACCCGACCAGGCCATTTCCATGGGACAGGTGGCAAAGCTCAAGAAGAGCCTTCTGCGCATGCGCCTGCCAGGAAAACTCATGTTCCTGTTCCGCATTCGCATCGGCCTTTACGCCGTGCTTGCGCGCATTGGCGCCAAGATGGATTGGATCGAGCTTGAAGAAGAGCTGGCCGATCCGGCCGCACACTGATGCGGCCCACATGAAGAGCACGGACGATCCCGGCGCCACGTACGCCCGCTGTTTGGCCGAAGAGCAGGGGTATCTCGGGCGCCTGCGGCGCTGGTTGACTTGGCTCGTGCGTGTGCGCATCGCCGACCTGGTGCTGGGCATCGTGCTCACCGGCGAGGCGTGTTCGCATCGCGGTCACTTTGGGCTGCCAGCCGTGGCCAGTGCCCTCGTGTTCGTCGCTCTTACCATCGCGATTGCCGTGATCGAGCACCGGAGCAAGCGCCACGAGGCGCGTGTCCGCTATTGCGAAGATGGGCTATCGCGGGTGCACGGGCGTCCCATCAAGGGCGCGCCGGATGGGCAACGCTTCGCCGATCCCGCGCATCCCTACGCGGCCGACCTGGACATTTTCGGGTCTGCGTCGATCTTCTCGCTTCTGTGCATGGCCAGGACCGGAACCGGGCAGACGAAGCTTGCGCGCTGGCTGACCCAGGCGGCCCCGACGAGCGAGATCGCCGAACGGCAGCGCGCGGTCGCCGATCTGAGCACGCGGCTGTCCTTGCGCCAGGATCTCTGGCTGGCCGGGGGCACGGTGCGCGAGCAGGTGCGCGAGGATGCCTTGGAGGATTGGCTGTCCGGTGCGATCACCCGGATCCCGCGCTGGCAGCGCATCGCGACCTGGCTGCTCGGTGCGCTCGGCCTCGCCGTGCTCTACGCCTTCGCCAACCCCGAGGCCATCCCGGTTGCGGTGGCGATCGTGCTCGTGCAGCGGCTGTGGGCAGGGCGCCACCGGCCGCTGACCAAGGCGGTCGAGGCTCAGGTCTTCCGCCGCGCCTACGAATTGCGCGTGATCGCCCGCTTGATCGAGCGCCTGCATAGCGAACCGTTTTCCGACCCGCGCCTGGCGGCCCTGACCGCCGGCCTGTCCGACGAGGGCAAGCCGGCCAGCCGCCACATTGTTCACCTGGTGCGCCTGGTAGATTGGCTGGAGTCGCGGCGCAATCAGATGTTCGCCATCCCCGCCGCCGTTCTGCTCCTACCCGAGCTGTTGAGTTTCGCCATCGAGTCGTGGCGAGCCCGGCACGGCGCCGCGGCCTTGCGCTGGCTGGCCACCATTGCGGAAATGGAAGCGCTTACTTCGCTGGCCACCTTCGCGTTCGAGCATCCGGACTACCCATTCCCACAAGTTGTGGAACAAGCCGAGTCGCCTTCCCTGGTTGCGAGCGCCCTCGGCCATCCGCTCATCCCAGCCAGCGCGCGCGTGGCCAACGACGTGCGACTGGATACCGGTTGCCGGTTGCTGGTGGTCACGGGTTCGAACATGTCGGGCAAGAGCACGCTTCTGCGCACGGTGGGCGTGAACGCGGTGCTGGCCCAGGCGGGAGCGCCCGTGTGCGCCGCCACCATGACCCTGTCCCCACTTCAGATCGGCGCATCCCTGCGCGCCCAGGATTCCCTGGAGGCGGGGGTCTCGCGCTTCTTCGCCGAGATCAAACGCCTGCACCAAGTGCTGGTCATGGCCACGCACAAGCCGCCGGTACTTTTTCTGCTCGACGAGATTCTCAACGGCACCAATTCGCAAGATCGGCGCGAGGGTGCCGAGGCCGTCATTCGCTCGCTCCTCGAACGCGGCGCGGTCGGCTTGGTCACCACGCACGACCTGGCCTTGAGCGAGCTGGCCGATACGCAAGGCAGCCTGGGCACGAACGTGCACTTCCAAGACACCCTGGAAGGCGACCGCCTGCTTTTCGACTACAAATTGCGACCTGGCGTGGTCACGCGAAGAAACGCTCTGGATCTCATGCGTCTGGTTGGGATCGACGTGTCCAGCAATAGAGAGCACAGAGGACATTGAGGGCACAGAGGCCGGTCTCTGTGGTTAAATCCTTTCAATCAAAGGAGCGCCCATGCGTGGATCGAGTTCGCTGCGCGAAACGTGTCTTCTGGTTGTGCTGGCGCTGGCCGCCTGCGGGGGCTCGTCAAAGGGCAAGAAAGCTCCGGCGACGGATGCCGGTAGCGACGCGACAGCTCCAGCGTCGCCGGACGCGGGAGCGGACAGCAGCAGTCGCGACGTCGCCGAGGTCTCGCCGCCAGATCAGGCCAACAGCTTGGGTGCGGATGCGGCGCTGGATGCGGCGAATGCGTATTTTCCGGACAGCGGCAGTCCCGATGTTGCGCTGGCGGATACACGTGCCACCGACGTGGCAGCCGAGACTAGCAACGATGTTGCCCGCAAGGATGTTGCTGGCAGCGACGTTGTGGATGGCGCCCGCGACGGCGCAAGCACGCAAGATGCGGTCACCGGCCTGGACGAGGGAGCTGGCCTGGCCAACGTGACCTACACCGCAGATCCGGACACCATCTTCGCCAACCCAGAGCGCGGTTTCTACGCCGTGTTCGAGACCACGGCGAGCAGCTACGAGAGTTTGGATCGAACCACGGTTCAGAATCTGCGCACGCAAACAGCGGTCAGTTTGGTCTATCGCCAGTGGTATTTGGACAGCTTCGTGAACGCGGATCTCACGCAAGCGTTTCTGGATAAGGTCGCCGCAGACTTCTCCGTCATCCGCCAGGCGGGCATGAAGACGGTGCTTCGTTTCGCGTATACCGACAACGCGACCAAGCCCTACGGCGACGCCAACAAGGCGCGTGTGCTCGGGCACATCGCGCAGCTCAAACCGATTCTGTTCGCGAACAGCGACGTGATTGCGGTCTTGCAGGCGGGGTTCATCGGCGCCTGGGGCGAGTGGTACTACACCGACAGCTTCGGCGACAACGGCACAGTCAGCGCCGCGCAATGGACAGATCGGCAGGACGTGGTGAACGCGCTTCTCGATGCCCTCGACTTGCAACGGCCCGTCCAATTGCGAACGCCAGCCTACAAGCAACATTTCTATGGCACGGCCGCATTGACCACAACCGAGGCTTTCTCGGGCGTGGCCAAGGCGCGCGTCGGGCACCACGACGATTGCTTCGTCGCCGACGCGACGGACATGGGCACCTACAACAACATCGCGGCGGACAAGGCCTACCTGGCGGCCGAGAATCTCTATCTCCCGCAAGGGGGCGAAACCTGCGCCACCTCGACCTATTCCGTCTGGAGCAACGCCAGCCAAGACATGGCGACCCTGCACTGGTCGTTTCTCAACCAGGACTACCATCCCGACGTGCTGGCCAGTTGGGGCGCGAACATCGACATCGCCAAACGCAAGCTGGGCTATCGCTTGAGCCTGGTTTCAGGCAGCTTTTCCACGCAGGCCAAGATTGGCGGGCAGTTCACGGCGACGTTCACTATGCGCAACGACGGCTACGCCGCGCCCTTCAATCCACGCGGGCTGAATCTGATCCTACGCAATACCAGTTCGGGCACGGTCTACGTCGCCAAGCTGCCGGACGATCCGCGCCGTTTCGCGCCTGGAACCACCACGACCGTCTCGCACACCTTCTGCTTGCCCGGCGATTTCGTGGCGGGCACTTACGCGTACTTTCTCAGTCTGCCGGATCCCGTGCCAGCCCTGGCCGGCCGGCCGGAATACGCGATCCGTTTGGCCAACACGAATCTCTGGGACGCAACCACGGGCTCTAACAACCTCAATGCCGGACTCGTCGTCAGTTCCACGCTCGACACCGCCGCGTGCGCCGCTGGCGACATCTCGGTTACGCTCAGCAACTAGCCGGGCAACACGCGCACGAAGCCCTGGTCGTCGACATCGACCAGACGCTCGCGCAGCAGGCGCCCCACCGCGCGTTTGAAGGCCTTCTTGCTCAGACCGAAGAGCGCGCGGATCTGTTCGGGATCCGATTTGTCGCCCAGCTTGGGCGCACCTGGGCGCTTGAGGAATTGCAGGATCTTTTCCCCGTCGCTCTCCAGCTCTTCGTGCGCATGCGCGCGCAACGATAGCTCGATCTTGCCGTCGGGGTGCACGTGGGTCACGCGAAAGCGGGCAGCTTCGCCACGCGACAAGGTCTGCGGTTCGTGTTTAGGAACCAAACCCACGAAGCCGCGCTCGACGATCACGAACAGACCGATCTCGGGATCTTGGCGCCAAGCTTCGCCCTCGACCCATTCGCCGCGCGCGAATTCGCGACTGCCCTCGCCCAGCAATTCGCTGATGCGCATGGTTCCCGCCAGGCGGCCGGTGTTATCGATGTACAGGCCAATGGGATGGGCATCACCCACGCGCAGCTCTTTCGTCTGCTGCGCAAAAGGCACCAGCAATTCCTTGGGCAAGCCCCAGTCCACGAAGGCGCCGAACTCCGTGCATGCAGTCACGGTGAGAAAGGCGACCTCGCCCAAGGTCAGCTTGGGCACCTTGGTCGTGGCCAGCGGCCGGCCCTCGGAATCCAGGGTAAGGAAGACATCCAGCTCGTCGCCCTCGCGCGCGTCGGGCGGGATCTCCGGGCCAAGAAGCAAAACCGTGTCGGCATCCTCGGCGGCGCCGCGCTCGGCAAGAAAAGCCCCAGGGCTGCCGAAGCGCCGGATCTCCAGCGTGGCGTAGCGGCCGATGAGGTTCTGAAAGGACTTTCGTTCAAGGGACATCTCCGATCAGTTTGCCACGGATCTCCAGTTTCGATGCTGGTACATTCGCGGCCATGACGTCGCAGGATTACGTCCACGGCTACACCGAAGTGGAGGCCACGCGCCTGGCCGATCAGGCGGGCACGCTGGCGGACTTGCTTCATCACGATACGCAGTATCCCGCCGGCAGCCGCGTGCTGGAGGCCGGGTGCGGCGTGGGCGCGCAGACACGCATTCTGGCCCGGCGCAGTCCGGCGGCTCGCTTCGTCAGCGTGGACGTGTCGGCCGAATCGCTGGCCTTGGCACGCGCCGCGATCGCGAGCGAGGGACTCTCGAATGTCGAGTTTCAGGAGGCAGATCTCTTCGCGCTGCCCTTCGCCGACGCCAGCTTCGATCACGTATTCGTGTGCTTCGTGCTCGAACACCTACGCCGTCCTGAGGAGGCGCTCCGTGCCCTCCTGCGCGTGTTGCGGCCAGGCGGCTCGCTGACCGTGATCGAGGGCGATCACGGCTCGGCCTTCTTTCACCCGAAAAGCGCACGCGCCCAACGCACAATTGAATGTCTGAATCAGGCGCAGGCGGCGGCGGGCGGAGACGCGCTCATCGGTCGTCGGCTCTATCCGCTCTTGCGCTCGGTAGGTTTCACGTTAGACAACGTGCACGTATCGCCGCGCTTCGTGTACGCCGACAGCAGCCGCCCGTGCTGGGTCGACGGCTTCACCCGCAAGACCTTCATTGCCATGGTCGAAGGCGCGGTTGAGCCGGCCCTGCGCCTCGGACTCATCGACCAAGCCGCCTGGGACGAAGGCATCGCCGATCTCAAGCGCAGCGCCGAAGACGACGGTACCTTTTGCTACACCTTCTTCAAAGCCGTCGCACGCAAGGCGTAGCCCTACTGAAACGCGCCCGGCTGGGAAGCGATCTCCATGAAGCCATTGCTGCTGCCCTGACGTCTTTTGCGTGCAAGTCGAAGGCAAGGCGAGTGTGCGTGGTATTCGTCGTCAACCACGGTACCAATAGCAACTACGAGAAGGGGTCCGGGTTGCTTGTGAATCGAGGTGCCGGTGGCGATGGTGGCGGTGGTGCCGCGGGCGCGGACGGAGGTGCCGGAACACGCGGCAAGGCCAGCCGTGGCGGTTGCGTGGTCGGTGGAGAGCTCGTGGCGCTCTCAAGCCGCTGGACGCTGCCGTCCATGTCGTCCAACGACGCGGAACGAACACCTACTGTGTCGGACGGTTTCAGATCGCAAAGTCGCACCTCACGCGTCAAACCAGACTGATAGGCCAACTGCAATGTCTGCTCCGGTGAGGTGCGAATCCATCCGTCAAAAGGGGTGGGCTGGGAGGCTTCTGCGATAGCCACCATCAGCCCAACCAGAACCACGGCCCCGACCAGCGCGCCCACTGCGGCACCACCACCTCCGCCACCCGAGTGGTGCAATCCTCCGCCCACGTATGGATGTCCGCCGACGCCGTGAACGGCCGACGCGGCTCCGTGCACGGGAAACGCACGCGGAGCGGGGATGTGACCGAGCGGCGGCCTGGGCACACTGGGGCGGCCAACGGCCAGTGGTCGGGTGGGAGCCGGAAGCACGTGCAGTGGCGGCCTTGCGTGCGTGGGCGCAGGCGGCGCGATGTTCACGGACACGAAAGCCGGCGGCGACAGTGGGTCGGACTGGGAGTCGGAAAGAACAACCACCTCTGGCGGGATCGGAGAGTCGATTGGTTCGCTGCCTGCCACCGCATCCGGAAGGGGTGGCGGAACGGAGGGCGGTGCGGACGGCGGAGCGGCAGGCAGAGCGGCAGGCGTGGCGGCAACCTGCGCTTCGGGCGTGGCAGCGGGCACGAGCCCGGGCGTAAAGGCCCGCACGTGGTTGCCACGCTGGGAAGGCGGAAGGTGGCTGAGCCGCTGCAATTCCGCCGGCGGAATATTGTAGGTGGCGTATCCACAACCCGGCGCCAGCAGAGTTGCGAGCAGCAGCAGCGCACGTAACACGAACCATCGCAGCGCAGGGGACCAAGCGGTCATGCCCGATCCCCTTTCAAACCCTGGGCCAATCGCTAGCGAGTGTCGGGCCTTGGAAAATGCCGACTTGTGCTAGCCGGTGTGTCCGTTCGACCCAGCCGCCAACGGTATTTCACACTTGTCTGTGATTCTCTGTCACACACGGACGCCACGGGAAGTGTTCGCGCGCACACGGCGCCCGCGACGAGGCCTGTCTACGGGCACCCACCCGACGTTCGCCGAAGCACGATGGCGTCCATCGCGACAAGGGTGACGCTGGTAGCGGGGCTACCGTCGTTCCAGCGGGCTTGCGATTCCAGCAACAGAGCATCGGCGACGAGCGTGCCGGTGCCACTGTTGCGGATGCGGACGCGCGGTTTGTCCGGGGCCTTGAGTGCGACCGTGGCGATCTTGTGCCAGGCATCGCCGCCAGTGCTCTCGTCGACTGTCTGACTGGCCACGACAGTTCCGCCAGCGACGACCTCGAAGACCGCTTGCTTGGTCCAACCGGTGGCAGTCGGCGCGGCGGCCCACCAGGCAGAGATCGTGTACGTGTCGTCGGCACTCAAGCCAAGATCCCATTCGGCGCTGTCGCCGCCGGATGCCAGTTCGTGGCTGCCACCAGCCCAGTCGTGGAAGTAAGGGCCGGCCGCCATCCAAATTCCACTGTCGTGCGTGGCCGATTGCCAGGACGCGCCCGCGGCGAACGCGGTATCGCCGTCGTCGATGATGGTTTGAGTGCGGGGCGCCTGCGTACCGGTCAAGCGCGACATGCCCGCGCCCAGACTGATGGTCTGCTCTGCACGCGATCCGTTCAGCACCACGGCGCCGCGCTGGAAATCGCGCTTGAAGACATCGGCCGGGTGCTCGCGCAAAGAAACCTCGTCCAGCCATACTGTCCCCGTGCTGGCGCCCACCTCGAAACCCAAACGACCATCGCTGGCGGTCTCGGTCGCCTCGAAGGTGACCGTGATGCTGGTCCACGAAGTGCCGACGTCGACGGTGCGCGACAGACCGTAGTTGCGCCAATCGTCCGCGCCCTTTTGCAGATTGAGGCCGATGGTCCGCGCAGCCGAGGCGCGCGCCGAAAAGACCAGATCGTACGACACACCCTTCACAACCGAGATCCCGCTTTGTGAGAATAGGATCTTCCAGTCGGTCGCATCGCCTGCGTTGGTGATGTCGATCCTTGCCGACTTCGCACCCGCCACTGGCTGGGTGCTGTCGCTCGACATGGCCGCCACCGCACCCGTGGTGTTGTCGGCCCACAGGCTCCAGTTCGTGGCTAGCGTGGCTTCGAGACCGCCGTCGCGCAGATGGTCGGTGGCCGCGGGCCCGCCGGTGATCGCGACTCGCTGCACGGGTCCGCAAGCCGCGCCCAGGTCGGCGTCGAATTCGTCGTACCACCAGTCATTGCCGTGGAAGGTATCGCCGAATTCGTAGGCGTAGAAACCATCGCCGGTCAGCGCGACGCCAAGGCCGAAGCGCATGTTGCGATAGTCGGTGCGACCGAATTCCAGCGCGCCCGCCGGGATCACCGACATCGGGTCGTAGCCGTAGCCATAGCCGATCTGATAGGGCGGCGCGCCCTCGATCATGGTGATGACCGGTTGCCGGCCCACCGTCCACCAACCGTGATAGGTGTCCCACAGATCGGCGAATCCGATCCGACTTTCGATGACCTCGGGCACCTGGAAGCCGATGCTGTCGCCGTTGAACAGCGCGCCCACGTCCGCCGTCGGCGGCCGTGGCAAGTGCCCCGAGGCGTAAGCGTACGGCATCAGCTTGCGCCACTCGGCCAGCTCGGCGAACACGCCCGCGCGCCATGCGGCATCCAGCCAAGTGGGATCGTCCAGCTTGCCGTCGCCGTCGGCATCGACCTCGACGGGATTGCCCTTGTAGTCCGTGGTCAGCCACGATTGCGAGGTAAAAAAGTTGTCGAAGAACATCCCGTCCTGCGCAAGGTTGGCGGCCAGGATCTGGTTGTAGGCGAAACGCGCTTGCATGGTCGCGACCTCGGGCCGGGTCAGGTTCACGCGCCAAGCACCCGGCCACACTTCGATGCGATTGCCCTTGGTGTCGTGCAAGTACGCCGACTCGGGCACATCGGGCTCGCCGTTGCGCTCGACGGTGTTGATCGAACCCAGCACCAGCACGTCGGGGTTGAGGCCGCGCAACTGCGCGATCTCGGCCTCGCTGAAGCCCGCGCCCAGCCACAGAGGAATGCGCGCGCAGTGTGGGATGCCGCCGTTCTTCTGCACTTCCCACGAACCCCACAGATTGCCGATGCGCGGATAGCCGAGATTGGCCGCGGGCAAGGCGCGGTAGCGTAGGTGAAGTGGCCAGCCCGTGCCGCTATCGCAGCGGACGTAGACCTCGTTGACCACCTTGGTGTCGGCGGAAAGACCGGTGAACGTCGTGCCGTGCGCGGTCGTGCCTTCGCCCGCAACAAAGGCAGTGGTCTGCCCTGCATCGCCGATGGACCACGCGCAGTGGGCAGGGGCGCCGGTGGTCAGGCTGAAGTCCACGCTGGTTGCGCCCGCGGGCAAAAGCGTGCTGGGCGGCGTGGGATCGCAGTAGCTGGCGTCGCAAGAGCCAATGGCAACAACCGCGTCGCCTGCCTCAGCGGCGCGCGACACATCGCCCACTGGACGGTCGGCAAGCAAAGCATCACTTCCAGACAGAGCATCGCCGGCGGAGAAGACATCGCTTGCTCCGCTGTCCTTGTCGATTCCTCCGCTGTCGCTGGCTGCCCCGCCGCTTTTGGTGGAACCACATCCAACAAGGATCGGCACTGCCAAGAGTCGCAACCAAACGATACGCATGTCCTCACCTCTTGTTGCCAACCGATGCGGTGAAGTCGGAACCATGGTCATCATTGAAGCAAGAAGTTGCCACAAAGGGAAGCGGGGCGGATCGGGCTGTCGCATTCGGCGAGAGCAGGTAGAATGTTGTTCTAAGCCGCAGGAGACGGTGTCATGAAAATCCACACGTCCAGCATGTTCATGATCGTCACCCTGGGTTTCGCGACAGTCACGATGATCGGATGCGGAGGAGGCTCCAAACCTGGAGCCAGTGCGGGTGGATCTGTTCCCTCGGGGGGTGATTCGGGAATAGGCACCGGTGGAGCAGGTGGCGCGGACAACCAAGGTGGAAGCAACGGCGGCGCGGCGACTGGCGGAACAACCGGAGGAACGACTAGCCAGGGCGGAACGACCGCGCAAGGAGGAACGACTAGCCAAGGCGGAACGACCGCGCAGGGAGGAACCACCAGCCAAGGTGGAACTGGAGGCGCGGGAGCGCCTTGCACCGCCGATCAAACTCAGACCTGCACGTGCAGCGGCAGCGCGATTGGCACCAGCTACTGTCGTCCGTCAGGCACGGGCTTCGGCGACTGTCAGTGCGTCAGCTACGGGGCGATCTTGTATGTGTCACCGACGGGGACTGCCACGGCCGACGGTTCGGCGGCGCATCCGCTTTCCCTCGATGGCGCGAGACAAGTGGTGCGCACGCAGATCAAGGCGGGCATTCCCGCGGGCGGGATCGCGATCTTGCTCCTGACCGGCGACTACGAGCGCTCGGCCAGTTTTGCCCTTGCCGCGGCTGACTCGGGCGCGGCGATAGCGCCGATCGTCTATCGAGCCGCGCCCGGCGCATCGGTGCGTATCCTCGGCGGACGCAGCCTCGATGCTACCGGCTTCGTCACGGTACCGAGCACTTCTCCCGTCTACGGGCGCATCGATGCCAGCGTTCGCGGCCAAGTCATGCAAGTCGATCTGAAGGCGCTCGGGATCACGGACTACGGCACGCTCCAGCGGCGCGGGTTCTGCAACTCAGGCAATGGCGCCGCCATGGAGCTTGCCTTCGACGGTGTGGCGCAACAGCTTGCACGCTGGCCCGACCCGACCGACAACGAAGTCCCCACCGGGCTCGAAACGGCGACGCAGATCCAGCTTTTCGGCACCGTCACGCCCGACGTGACCGGAACCTGGACCAAGGAGGGGATGCAGGACGGTGTCTCGGCCTTCGCGCGCCAAGGTCTCGTCGGCGGCAAGCAGTATCACCTCTATCGCACCCAATGGGATTATAACGGCAGCCACTACCAAGCGTGGTTCATCACCACGGGCACAAGCGGATACCCGACGGACACCAATCCCTGGTGGTACCTCTACGCGCAGAATCTCGATTCGTTCGACCCGTCAGCCGGAGCCACGGGGAACGTGCTGGCTCGCAACCCGGCCTGGATCAACCACGGCTACGCGACCATCGCCAAGGCCGATTCGGATACGCAATTCACCTACAACGGGGATCGCCCCAGCCGCTGGACAAGCGCAACCGATCTCTGGCTGCACGGCTTTTTCAAATACGACTGGGTTGACTGCCACACCGCTGCGACGCTCGATACCACGACCAAGCATCTGTCGATGGCCACGGTTCCAGGCTACGGGATCGCCGACGGGCAGCCATGGTACGCCGAAAACTTGCTCGAAGAGCTGACCGTGCCCGGCGAGTACGCCATCGATCGCGGCACCGGCATCCTCTATTTCCTACCGCCCGCGACACCGCTTGCCGGACACCGGCTGGTGGTGTCGATGCTGTCCGATCCGGTGGTGTCCATCGATGGCGCCAAGTACCTCGCCATCGACGGCATCACCATCGAGTCGAGCCGCGGCGCCTTGATCACCGTCCAAAATGCATCGGAGGTCGTTCTGTCGCATCTTCGCTTGCTCGCCGCGGGGACCGACGCCGCGCAGATTTCCGGTACGCACAACGGGATCTCCGGCTGCGAGATTTCGGGGCCCGGCGCGGGCGGCGTCGCGCTGTCGGGCGGCGATCGCAAGTCGCTTACCGCCGGGAAAAACTACGTCGAGTATTGCCGCATCCACGATTTCTCGCGCTTCGAGTTCATGTACAACCCAGCGGTCAGTCTGGACGGGTCGGGGCAGCGAGCGAGTCACAACCTGATCTACTCGGCTCCCCATTCCGGCATCCTCTACGGCGGCAACGAGCACCTCATCGAGTTGAATGAACTTCACCACGTCTGCCAGCAGACCAGTGACGCCGGTGCCATCTATTCCGGGCGTGACTGGGGCGCGCGCGGCAACCAGATTCAGTACAACTACCTGCATGACATCTCGTCCGTGTTCCAGGGCTACGGCGTGCACGGCATCTATCTCGACGACTGCCTTTCCGGAATCCTGGTGCAAGGCAACGTCCTCTACAACATCACCGGACACGGCATTCTGCACGGTGGCGGACGCGACAACATCATGGTCAACAACATCATCGCCCGCTCGGGCGAGGGCATCGCCGCCGACAGCCGCTGCGTGGATTGGCTGCCGAACGGCATGCCCAACAACACTCCCGGCGATAGCTGGAACCTAATCGAGAAGCTCGTCAACGTCGGCTATCAGCAAGAGCCCTGGCTCAGCAAGTACCCAGCCTGCGCCGCGATCCCGAACGACTGGACCCAGGTCAGCGCGGCCGGCAGTCACTGGCTCAAACCCGAGGGCTGCGTGTTCGAGCGCAACGTGGGCGCCGGCAATACCACTTTCCAAAGCGGCACGACGACCACCTTCGCCGCGTACGCCTCGATCAAAGACAACCTTGCCGACGCCGCCGTGCTGTTTGTCGACGAGGCCAGCGGCAACCTGGCCATTCGCGCCGACTCGCCCGCCATGGCGCTGCCGAACTTCGCCGCTCCGCCCTTCGCCACCATTGGCGTGGGAATGTAGACACCTCCTTCTGACGACGTCCTAGAACATGGTCGCGGGTTTGGCCAACGTAAGCAGACCGTAATCAGCGCCCTCGACGACCGACTTGCCGAAGGTGGTGAGATCGGCACTGGAGTTGTAGTCGCCCGCGGATCTCGATCTAGCGCAATCCCACGGACTCGCGTTCACGGCCTATTCGATGGGCATCGACCTCGGCTACGACCAGACTGGAACGACGGCCGAGTTCCGCCGCCAGGTGGCGCGGCATCCGAGCATGCAGCAAGTCTACCAAGACATGCTTTCGCGCTGGAAAGCACTGGGCGGCACCCTCTTTCACCACTACGTGGACGTTCGTGGCGGGGACGGCAGCGCGTACGGCCTGCTAGAAGCGGTCGAGGACGATATTCCGCGCTGGCGAGCCGTGGCCGATTGGAGCCGCACGGTTTTGTGCTGGTGGCCAGGTTGCGCGCGCTGACGGTCAATCCGCGATAGGCGGGCCGCGATTCGAGGTAAAGTAGCGGCCAGACCACGACAACACGGCCATGGCGAAGGAGCAGGTTCGATCCGCGAGCAAAGCGCTCAGTCCGCTGCTGAGAAGGCGTGGAACGTCGCCCGCTGTCGGCTCGGCCTTGCGCCGCGCGGTGCAAGCCCTGGACAAGGCTATGGCCGAGCCCGAGGGACAGGAAACGCCGGAGGAGATCCGCCAGGCACTCGCCGAATTGCGCGGTTGCATGGTGCTCATTCACGAATCGGACCGGCCAGCCGATCAAGAACAGCTTGAAGGCGCGGCCAAGGCGCTGTCGTTCCTGGCGCCGCTGGAGGCCGAGCTGCCCGCGCTACCGGCCGACCAGGTGCAAGGCCTGCCCGTGCAAGGGCCCTCGGTCTTCCAGACGGTGGTGCCGTCCAGCCTGCCGCCGCCCGCAAGCCCTGCCCCGCCGCCCAGGCGCGCCCGGACCGAGAGAAAACGGCGAAATGTGCCGGCGCTCGACCTGGGGACGGTCGAGGTGCAACTTGGCGGATTGCACGGATGCTTCGACACCCTTCATGCCGTGTTCACCGGATTTGTGCACCACCTTCTCGATCTCGACAACGCCGCGGACACACTGCACGCACGCTTGCGCGCCATCGGGTGGCTGGGACGCGAGCGCACGCCCGCATGGGTGAAGGCAAGCCGCGAGGCCCCAAAGCCAGAGCGGCGGCTGGTCGCCAGCGCGGCGCTGGTCCATCTGGAAGCGCCGGGTGGGGCCGAACGTTCGATGACCGTGCTGGAAAGGGCGGCCCAGGGTGCAGAGCCGCTTTCACCCATGGCTAAGACCCTTCTGCACACGCTGGCGGGCCAGCACTTCCTCGCATGCGCGCGCACCGTGTTCGAGAAAACCAAGAGCGAGAAGGTTCGCGCCTTGCTGCTGCCCTTGCTGGTAGAACGCGGGCAACTCACGGGAGAACAGCTCTTGCCACTCTTGGGCCATGGCGACGATGGCGTCGCGATTGAAGCGGCTTTGGCGCTTGCTCAGATCGGGGACGGACAGCACGCCGAGGCGCTCGCCGGTCACGCCAGCCGCGCGAAAGACCGGCGTCGATCGAACGCGCTGCTTTTCGCCGCCACCGCGCTCGGTTCGGTTCAGGCCTTGGCCGAGGTCAGGGCGCGCTTGCGCGAGCAATTCGACGAACGTCCGGACGAACGTCTAATCGATGCGCTCGCCGTCGCTGGCGATGATTCCGATGCTCCTCTGCTCATCGACTTGGCCTCGCGTCCCGACGCGAATGCCAGCCATGCGATCCTCGCGGCGGCCAACCTGGGATGCGCGGCCACGGTTCGCGCGCTCTTGGCTTTCGCGGATCTCGTTCCCAAGGCGGTCATCGACGAGGCCACTCGAATGATTCTCGGCGACAGGCCCCTGCCGAGTTCCAGTGAACCTCGCCTTTTACGCGGCCAGCCCTGGTCGGTGGCCGGCGTCCTTGCCCGCCTCGCTGCCAGCGATGAAACCATCCGCTCGCAGAGGCGGCTAGCGCTAGAGCTCCGCGTGCGCACCGGACTTTTGCCACCCGCCATTCTTCCATCGTTCGCGACTGCCCAAGTTCGAGCCAAAGCGCTCGCGCCTTGGACCGATCACTTCGCCAGGGCGAGCGCACGACTGCCCGCCGGCCAGTGGTACTACCAGGGCAAACCCGCCAAGCTCGCGCGCAGGGAGGGGGCATGATCGGCGAAACCACTGGCGGCTACCGACTTGTCCAGAAGCTGGGCGAAGGTAGCATGGGCGAGGTCTTTCTGGGCGAGCACGGGCAAAGCGGGCAGAAAGCGGCGGTGAAGGTTCTTTTCCCGAATTTCTCCAAGGAAGGCACCGCGCTCACCCGCTACTTCGCCGAGATCCGCTCGACCAATCTCTTCGGACATCCCGGCATCGCGCAGGTCTATGACTGCGGCGTCCATGCCAGCGGCCGCGCCTACCTGTGCATGGAATACCTGCCCGGCAAGTCGCTCGCGGCGGCCCTCGGCGACATGGACAACCTCGGGGAAATCGCGACCCTGGCCAACATCGGCGGCCAAGTGGCGGGCGCGCTGCAAGTCGTGCACGGCAAGCGCATGATCCATCGCGCGCTCAAGGCCGACAGCATCTTCATGACCTCGCCTGCGCCGTATCCCGTGATCAAGCTGCTCGATTTCGGCGTCGCCAATTTCACCCAGAACGTGCGCCACAGCCAAACCGGCAGCTTGCTCGGAGCGCCTCTTTACATGTCGCCCGAGGTGGGGCGAGGCCTCGGCAACGTCGATCACCGCGCCGACATCTATTCCCTGGGCTGCATCCTGTTCGAGATGGCGACGGGCCGGCCGCCGTTCGTGCGCGAGGGGGCCGGCCAATTGATCATCGCCCATGCCACCGAGGCAGCGCCCGCCGCCAGGACCTTGGAGCCCTCCATCCCGCCTGAACTCGACGATCTGATCGCTCGCAGCCTGCGCAAGGATCCCGCTCAGCGTCCGCAAACCATGACCGAGGTTGCGGCCCTTCTTGCACGATTTTCGAAGTCCGCCGCTGCGGCGCCGGTGCTGATGAGCGCTCCTTCGTTTCCGCAACAGGTCGTCGCGGTTTCCCAGGCCGGCGCTCCCGCGCTCCCAGCCCAGGCCGCGGCGGCTGCATGGGCCAGCCCTCCGACATTCCCTGCCCAGGCCGCGGCGTCTCCGCGCGCAAGCGCTCCACCGATTCCGGTGCAAGCACCATCGGTGCAAGCACCATCGGTGCAAGTACCATCGGTCGTGCCGAGCGCGACAAACGCCAGCCGTCCTCGCCAGAGAAGGCCCGAGCCAACCGCGCTGCTCCAGGCACCCGTGCAAGAATCTCACGCGCCCGTCGCCGCCTTGCCTAGCAAGCACCCAACCCAGAAGAATCCGGTGGCGCGACCTCAGCCGACCACCTTGCTCGATCCGCCGTCTAGCCGTGAAGCGTCCCCCAAGCGCACGTCCAGATCTGGCCCCGCGCGTGTCGGCAAGACCGCGCCAAGCTCCCACTTGCTCAGTCCGCCCCTCGTTGCCATTGGTGGCTGCATCGTCTTGTGCGTGGTGGCTATGATCGTCTTGTTGCTCGTGAAGAAATCACCAGCGCCCAAAACCGATCGGACGTCGCCTGTCCCGTCCCGCGCATCCGCGCCCGCCCGCGAGGAATTCAAACCACCCTCTCCGGAACTGCTTCCACCCGCCGAGACATTTTCCGCACCAGACGCCAAATCCGTGCGCGTAGCGCCCGGCCGCGCACAACCGACTCGTCCGGCCGGAAAGACCCAGATGCACCCCGAGCCTCCAAACTCGCATCCGTCGCTCGGAAAGGCTGGCAAGCAAACCGGCGAGAAAGCCACCCCGGCCAAGTCCAAGGACACCCCACGCTGGTAGCCCGCTCGACGAGATCATCGGGGACACCGCGCAAGTCATTGGTATCTCACGAGGGCGTGCGCCGGCCCAACCGCCATCCGGCGGAGATGGCGCCGCCAAGAACCAAGAAAGCGGCTGCAAGAAACCAGGGTGCGGGGTATCGCGCGTAGGTCAGCGCGCTCCACGTGTTTCCGCCATTGCTGGTGCCGAGGATCGTGCCACTGTCGCCGACCGTCCAGCCGCGCCGTCCATCGTCGGTGAACATCACGCTGTGGAGATCTGCGGTGGTGCCACTCCACTCGGCCTGCCAGGTGTTGCCGCCGTCGCGCGTGTCCAGAATGGTTCCGTCGTTGCCCACCGCCCAGCCAGATTGCCCGTCGCCATGGGAGGTCACGGCGGAAAGCCTGCTGTGGGTGCCGCTCGACTGAGCCTGCCAGGTGTTCCCGCCATCGCGCGTGGCGAGGATCGTTCCGCTCGTACCAACGGCCCAGCCCCTCTGCCCATCGTCGGTGAACGTCACGGCGTAGAGCCAGCTCTTGTTGCCACTTTCCCGGGCCTGCCAAGTGTCGCCACCGTCGCGCGTGGTCAGGATCGTTCCCTCGCTGCCCACGGCCCAACCCCGCTGGCCATCGTCCTCGAAGGTTACGGCGTAGAGCCAGCTCTCGCTGCCGCTCGGCTGGAGCCGCCAGGTGTTGCCGCCGTCCCGCGTGCCTAGAATCGTTCCGCCCGTGCCGACGGCCCAGCCGCGCTGCCCGTCCTTCGCGAAAGTCACGGCGGAAAGCCCGCGCTTGCTGCCGCTTGTCTGGGCCTGCCAGGTCCGGCCGCTGTCGCGCGTGCCGAGAATGGTTCCGTCGTCGCCGGCGGCCCAGCCGCGCTGCCCGTCACCCTGGAAGGTCACTGCGTAGAGCCAACTCTTGCTGCCACTTTCCTGGAGCCGCCAAGTGCTGCCACCGTCCCGCGTACCTAGGATCGTTCCGCCAACACCACTGGCCCAGCCGCGCTGGTTATCGCTGGCGAAGCTCATAGCCAAGAGCCATCTTCTGGGTGGGCTGGTATGGGCCTGCCAGGAATGGCCGCCGTCAACCGTGCTCAGGATGGTGCCGCCGCCGCCCACGACCCAGCCGCGCTGCCCGTCGCTTTGGAAGATCACGGCGCGGAGGCCTTTGTTGCTGCCGCTCGACTGAACCTGCCAGGTGTTGCCGCCGTCGCGCGTGTACACAATTGTACCTTCGCTGCCCACCGCCCAGCCGCGCTGTCCATCGCCGAGGAACGTCACGGCGAGAAGCCAGTTCGTGCTGCCGCTCGACTGGGACTGCCAGGATTCGCCTCCGTCGCGGGTACTCAGGATCTTTCCATCGCCGCCGACCGCCCAGCCGCGCTGCCCGTCGCTCGTAAAGGTCACGCCGGAGAAATTGCCTTCGCTGCCTTCCGGGTGCATGTGCCAGGAATTGCCCCCGTCACGCGTGGAGAGGATAGTTCCTAGGCCAACGGCCCAGCCGCGCTGCCCGTCACTCGTGAAGGTCACGGCCAGCAGCAAATCCTCTGCGCCGTTCGACTGCGGCTGCCAGGTGTTGCCGCCATCGCGCGTACTCAGGATCGTTCCGTCGCCGCCCACCACCCAGCCGCGCTGCCCGTCGCCCAGGAACGTCACGGCGGAAAGGTTGCTCTTGCTGCCGCTCGCTTGTGGTTGCCAGGTTTCGCCACCATCGCGCGTGCTCAGGATGGTTCCATCGCCGCCCACCACCCAGCCGCGCTGCCCGTCGCTCATGAACGTCACGGCTAACAGCACCTTCTTGCTCCCTGATCTTTGCGCCCGCCAGGAAACCCCACTATCGCGCGTGCTCAGAATGGCTCCATGGTCGCCCACGGCCCAGCCGCGCTGCCCGGTGCTTGTGAAAGTGAGGCCAGACAGATCGCTGCTCACAATCGGAAGTCGCAAGAAACGATTGCGCTCGATAGGCTCTCTCAGCCATTGCCTGGTGAATGGCCTCGGCTCGGCCGCAAATGGCTCGGATGTCGGACGCTGAACGCGTGCGGTCCGCCAAAGCACGACCAGAATCGCTGCCGCGGGGATCGCGATCATCATTGTCCAAAGGGGCAATCGGATGCGTGATACGCGCTTACGATTGCCCATTGAACCTGCAGTCGCGGGCTGGCTCACCGACGCAAGCGGCCCCGCCGCCGCCAAGTCAAGACCAGGCCCAACGCGCCCAGCATGGCGAATAGAGCGCCAGACGAAGCGCGCCCGGACGCCGCGCCGATTGCGCACGAGCATCCCGACGTCGAGGTCCCGGTAATGGGCGACGTCGTGCCGCTCTGTCCACCCGCGGCGCCGCCAGCCCCGCTGCTCGCGCCTCCCGCCGCTCCAGTCATTCCGCCTGTTGCAGACACCGCCCCGCTGAAGCTCGGCAAAGTGCTGCCACCTGTCGCGGGATTGCCAGCTACGCTTCCGGCGGATCCAGGCATCCCGCCTGACGAAGACACTCCGCCAGTCCGGACGATCCCTGACCCACCGTTGCCTGCCACAGTTGTGCCACCAGTCGCGACACGCCCGCCGCTAGCACCCGGACCACCACCGGTTGAAGGCGTGCCGCCATTGCCTGGCGCGCCCCCCAATGGGCCCGTTGTGCCACCATCCGCACCGCCGCTCCCGGCCCCGCCGGTCCCACCCGACGAACCGCCACTGCCGGGGCTCCCGCCGCCGGTGGTGTTGGGATAGGTCATATTGGGCTTGGGCGGATCGGTCATTCCGTCGCCCAGGTAGTAGTCCAGCATGTGCGATTGCATGTAGCCCTTTTCGGTCATGCTGTTTCGGTATTCTGGATCGTGCATGAGGGTGTAGATGCGCTTTTGCGTTGGAATGGCGGTTGTGTAGATCCTCATCGAGGCACTATCGGATTGTTCAAGCAGCACTTCCTCGCGCCAGTCGCCGAACATATCGCCGTACAGAGGGGCCGCGTTGCGCGCCCCGTAAATACCTGTCAGCGTCGCGCTGCTAAAGCCGCCGCTTGGCATGCCCGGATAGGCCCATTTGGTTATCTTGTTCGTGTCCAGGACTTCACTAAGGAGATCCCCGTCCCAAAAGATGCGGAAGTTGATCGCCGGCGCATCGGACCCTATTTGCGTGGGAGCCGCCGAGCTCAAGGCCGTAGCGGTGTTCAAGTCAGAATTGTTGAACACCTTGCTGTTGGTCCAGCATTCGTACCCAAGATGGGTCGGGTCAACGTCTCCGCATACACCGCGTGCCATGTCGGCTGTACCGGGGCCGTACTTTCGCAGTACGACGCCGGTCTTGGCGTCGTAGTAGTTCCAGTCATATCCAGAACGCTGTCCAATGGCCCAGCCTTCCAGGCCGGGCCGGGTAGGATCGAGATCGCCTATATGCCACCGGTCGCCGTGGGTGATGCCCTGAGAAGCCTGATTCCACAGAACCGTTCCATCCCCTTTGATGGCATAGCCGCCGTTTACACATTCGTCTATGCCGTCGGCATTGAGGTCGACACATCTGAGATTGTGGTTGTTTGGAAAGGCACTGATCGGGGTACGCACGGCCTTGAACCGCAAGGACCAGGCGTTGTCTTTGAAATCAAATCCCATGTCCATCATGGCCGCCGTTCCACCAGCTTTCCCCTTGAAGTACAGGCTTGGGTTCACGCCGTCCCAATAGGCGATGCTGAAATGGCCAGTTACGTTCCCAGTCGCCTTGAGATCTTGGGGGACAGCGACTTCCTTGCCCTTCTCCGCCCCGGTGACTCCGTCGACCGCGACGATGAACGAGTCGGTTTGAGTTGTCGTCGCGTTCAGGACTTTGCCATCCCCGAAGATCATGCCGTTGCCGCCTCTGAGTATGAGCTCGGCCTTGCCGTCGCTGTCGATGTCATACACGGTTTCATCGTCGGCATGCCCACAGCTAATGGTGTCCGGACCGGAGAGTGAAAGGTCGGTATTCGTACTGTTGGGGCCCATATCGACCCGCCACATGAACGTCCCGTCTCTCTTGTATGCATCGACATACTGGGATACGCCTGCCTGAAACCGGTCTACGACAAAGTCGTATTCGCCATCGCCATCCAGATCGCCGACATAGCCGAGATGGATCTTCCTGCCGCTAGCGTCCTTGAGCGGAATTTCAAGGTAGCCATTGGGCAGATTCGTCGCGGTTGTCCCCGTCGCTTCCTCGACGCCCCCGATGATGGCTTTCAGGGTGTACGTGCCGGTGCCGCCAGCGGTGTCTTGATAGTTGGTCGAGGTGGTTATCGGTGTGGCATTGAGTTTCGTCGTGCCCTTGTACACGTTGAAGGCGACATCGGTGCCCTGTTCCGGGCCGTAGAGACGCCACGACAGAAGGGTCCCCCCGGTTCCTCCCCCAACCGCCACAAAGCCCCGGCCAAGTTTTTCCATAATTCGCTGGCCATGGGCAGGCACGGCCACCATACAGAGGGTCAGGAAAAGGAGAATTGAACTGGCTTTGTATCTCATGATGGCGCTCCCTTCGGACTGCGAGGTCGTTGGTCCGGCTTCCCCTGCGCGAGGATTCGGGCCGAGAGAAACAGCTGATGAGAAACCTGTCCTGACACAAAGCCCGCCCTGAGCGAACGCGCACCGTGCGCAGACAGATACTGAGTGTGAAGGGGGGACGACCCAGGGAAACGGGTCATTGGGACCCCAATTCAAGTATTGCGGACCGGATAAGTTGCATTGGCACGGCGCTCAGAACGACCGGATGGGGGCCGATGACCCGCTTTGCCAGGCCGGTCTATTGGTACGAAAGCGTCAGTTTCGTGATGAAGAAGTTCCAGGTCTTGAGGGTGCTGGCGTTGGCAACCCAGTGAATCGATGCAATCGCGCCGCCGTCGGTGGTGGCGGGCACGGTAACAGTGGTACCATCACAGCGAGATGGAAGAGGTATCAACAAACCGCGTCTTCCCGGCGTGGTGGCTCTGTTGTTTTTCTCTGCCGCTCGCACTCGCGGTGGCGGCTTGTAGTGGCGGCGGATCCGGAGCGAGAGGTTCGGGTGGCAGGGTCACCGACGGAGGCGCGGTGTCTTCGGGCGGCGCAAATCCGGTCGGTGGGACAACCGGAAATGGCGGCACGACCGGAAATGGCGGCACAACCGGAAATGGTGGCACAACCGGAAACGGTGGCATTACTGGTAATGGCGGCATCACCGTCAGCGGTGGTGTGAAGGGTAGCGGCGGCACTGCGGGAACCGGCGGCACCATGGAAACTGGCGGTGTGCTGGGAACCGGCGGCACCATGGAAACTGGCGGTGTGCTGGGAACCGGCGGCACCACCGGAAGTGGCGGCGTGAAGGCAAGCGGCGGAATCATGGGTAGCGGTGGCGCGACCGGCACCACACCCGCCACGGGCGGCGCCTCGGGCGGTACGAATGGGGCGGGCTTCACCTTGCCCGTGCTTCCTCCCTTTCCCGCCATTCCGGCGCCCAAGGCTCTCGGCTCGGTCGCCCTCGGCGATCCGGCCACCTTCACCGAAGTGAAAATGGACTTCCCCATCGAGACGGGCCCCTTCCAGCCGACCTGGGCCTCGCTCGCGGCCAACTACCCGACCAGTGACATCGCCTGGTTACGCCAGGCCAAGTTCGGCATCTGGGTCCACTTTGGTCCCCAAGCCGCCGGCCAAAGTGGCGACTGGTACGCACGGAAAATGTACATCGAAAATACCACCTGGGGCGCCCCCGCCTACGCCAATCACATTCGCGACTTCGGGCATCCGTCGGTGGCCGGCTACAAAGACATCCTTCAGACCTGGAATCCCGCCGCCCTGGATCCTGCGGCGCTGACCAAAACCTACCACGATGCCGGCGCGCGATTTCTCATGGTCCAAGGCGTGCACCACGACCAGTACGACAACTGGAACTCGCGCTACCAATCGTGGAACTCGGTCTACCTCAGCCCGCACCGCGATCTCTTGGCCGAGTGGAAGACCGCGGTGCGCGCCCAGGGCATGCGCTACGGGGTCACCTTCCACCATGAATACAGTTGGTGGTGGTACCAGAGCGCCTTTCGCGCCGACGTTACCAACGCCCAGGGCAAGTTGGGCGTGCCCTACGACGGCGCGCAGATCTCCCTCGCCAGCGGCGTGGGCCAATGGTGGGAGGGCCTGGATCCGCGCATGCTGTACGGGATCAACCTGCGCGAATACGCCGGCGTGTACAACGGCATCGACAGCATGAACACCACGATTCCCCAGGGCATCTTTGTCAATCACCTCGACTACGCCCATTGGTATGTCACCTGGTGGGCCCTGCGCATGTTGGACGTGATCGAGAACTACGATCCCGATTTCATTTTCACCGACGGCGATTCCACGCAGCCGTTTTCGGGCATCAAGAGCGGCACCGGCTACAAGGCCGACGGCATTCAGCGCGTCCTCGCCCACTACTTCAACCGCACCCTGGAGCGACGGGCTTCCCTCGACACCTTCGGCATCGTCAAATTCCACGGACCCAACAACGGCATCGTCACGACGCTTGAGAACACCTACCCCGCGGCCGTGAAGACCGACCAACCCTGGATCGGCGAAGTTCCGGTTGGCGATTGGTTCTACGACACCGGCTTTAGCTACGACCCCGGCATGGTCATTCGCTACCTGCTCGAATGCGCCTCGCGCGACGGGGCCGCCGCTATCTGCATCGCACTCAAGCCCGACGGCTCGCTCGATCCCGGCAGTGTCACCCAGCTCAAGGCCATCGGCGATTGGATGACCATCAACGGTGCCGGCATTTATGGCAGCAGCGCGTGGATCCAATACGGCGAAGGCACGCACACCCAACCCACGGGCAAGCTGACCAGCACGCAGGCCAATGCCACCTTCGATACCGGAGACTTCCGCTTCACCGTGGGCCAAGACGGCTACCTCTACGCCTACTGCATGAAGGTGCCGGCAGCTGGCGCCAAGATCACCATCACGTCGCTCGGCACCAATCAGACCGCGCTTTCCGGCCGCATCCAGTCCGTGTCCCTGCTCGGCAGCAGCGGCACCTTGGTGTGGACCCAGACGGCGAGCGGGCTCAGCATCACCTGCCCAGCGTCCATGCCTTTCCAGACCGCCGTGGGCTTCAAGATTGGGCCCGCGAATCTCGCCAAAGCGGCAACGGGGCCCTGAGGAAACCCTCAGAACTGCCCGCGCAACCACAGGCTCGCGCCGTCGGGACCGGCCGAGAGCACTGGCACCAGCGAGCCCGCGAAGCTTTCGTCGCGGTCGTCGCGCCCGGGATCGGCGGGCGCCATGATAAGCAGGGTGACACCGAGACCCACCAAGGCAGCTCCAGTGGCGGTGCCGATGATGCCGCCCAAACGCAGGTTGCGGTACTTGTCGACCTCGCCTTGTGCATCCGCCAGGCGCTGGTCGCAGACCTTCTGCCGCACGTCGCTGAGCCCCTGGTTGGGGTCGCACGAGCCGTTGCCCCCGGCCACGTAGTCTTTCTTCAGCACGGCCAGGTTGTCCTCGACCGGTGGGAGCTTGCCGTTGCTCCATAGCGCCAACCCGGCCGAGCCGCCCGCCACCAAGGCACCACTGACCAGTGCGGCGACGGCCCAGCTCCTGTAGGAGCCCGCGTGCGCGAGCTGGACCGCGCGCACCTTCTCCGTGGGGCGCAGCGACACCTTCACCTCGGCTTCGCCATTCGCGGTCACCTCGGCCAAGCGCTCCAGGGGCTCGAAGCCGATCCGTTCCAGCTTGACCACGTGCAAACCGGTGGGAAGGGCGATGGGCTGACGGTACCTGCCCCGCGCTCGACCGTCGATTGTCACCTGGACATCCGTGACCTGGACATCGCCCGCGCCGACCTCCACGCGCAGTCGCCCGTGCTCCGCTTCCGCGCTGCTGTCCTCGTCCGGATCGAAGGAGACCGCGCTATAGACACCGTTGCCTAGGTTCAGTGCCCGACGCGTGCTCATGTAGCCCTGCCGCTGCATCTCGAAGACATGCTTGCCCGGCAGTACCATCACCGGCTCGGAAAGTGGCGTCTTGCCGACCAGCTCATCGTCGACCCGCACCTCGGCCCCCAGCAGGGGCGAGTGGACCGTCACGTGCGCCAGCTTGGCCTCCGTCGGCTGCAGCTCGAAAGCGAGTTCGGCGCGGCCCTGGGCGGTCACCGTCACCGACTGGCGCAAGGGAATGTGCCCCGGCGCCACGACGGCAACGATGTGCTCGCCCGCGGCCACGGGCAACGGCGCCGAAAGCGGTGCCTCGCCCGCGCGCGCGCCGTCGATCTCGATCGCGGCTGGAACATTCACTTTGATATCGAGCTCGCCGATGCGGCGTTGCTGCTCCTCCTTGGCGGCCTTGGCTCGGGCGAGAAACTCGGGCTTGAGCGGCCCCGGATCGGACAACACCTCGTCCAGGCTCTCAAGAGCATCCACGGGCTTGTCCATCGCGACGTACACAAGCGCGATTCGGTAGAGCAGAAGGCGGCTCGGGACCAGCTCGTTGGCACGCTCGAATTCGGTCAGCGCGCCACCGTTGTCGCCGTTCTCGAAGAGGTGCAGGCCGCGCGCTGACCGTTCCTTGGCTTCGCGGACCGCATTGCCGTCTGGCTCGGCGGCGCCGGCCTGGGCCGCGCCGGCAAGCAACGCGATGGAAAGCACCAACCCTCCGAACAATCGTGGATTCGTCATCAAAATAGTCCTCCTCGGTAAACCCCGGCGCGACGTGCGCTGGGATAGAGCGCGGTCGTGGATACTAGAGGATTGTCGGCCGCGCAGCTAGAGCGCTGCCGTGCCCCCGAACAGGCAGTGCTGCGCGATCAAGGCTGGGGAACAAGCGGCGCGCGCACGCAGGCCATCACGGGGATGCCGGATCCATAGAGGGTCACCTGTGCCACCGCCACGCCCTGGTCCCATTCGAAGGTAAGCAGGCCGCCGGCAAACGCATCGTCGATGTGGTAGGTGACCTTGTCTGATGAGCGACGAGGCGCCGTTCTTGCCATTCTTGCCAAGCGCCGGTGAATCCAGGGGATAGGCGCTCGCCTACGGTGGCGGCGGCACGGGCGCCCGATTGAGCGCGTGGATCTCTTCGGATGCGAGCGCTCGGTTCCAGATGGCGATGTCGTCGATCGAGCCAACCAGAAGGCGCGGGGGATCCGTAGTGGGCCAGCGGCCCATGTAGAGCGTCGGCGTGCCGGGCAAGATGGTGCGCGGAACCTGCTGCCGGTTCTGCAAATCTCCGCCTAGGTAGAAGGAGAACGTGCCGGCGGCACCATCAGCGCCGCTATCCACGACGCCATCCACGACACCTTCCACGACAGCGGTCAGGTGTTGCCATTGGTCGGCATAGATGCAACCGGAACAGGTGAAGTATGCATACGTGGTCCCAGGCCCGGTCCAATACGCGAAGTGGTAGTTAGAGCCCGGCGCGGAAGGGTTCGGCTGATTGATGTTCATTTCCCAACCGCCGTGAAAGACGTCCTCGGTGCTGATCACGGTTGCTTCGCTCATGTTCACGTCTTTGGCGGCAATCTGCACCCAAGCCGAGACTGTCCAGTCGGGCGTGGCGTTGGGAAAATTGTCCACGGCCACGTAGTCGCCCTGTTCGAGGTGCAAAGCACCGCCAAAACGTCCCTGCGGGAGCCAGGACCACGTTGTCCCGTTGATCGCTCCGTCGTGCTGCTTGCCCGACGTATCGTGAACGACAGTGCCCGTGCCCTCGTCAAAGTTCCAATGGGCCACGAGGCCCGAGGAGAGACCCCCTGGCGCGAGGCCAATCGCATCGATGGGGCTTGTACGGCAGGCGGAAAGCAGGCTGACTGCGAGTCCAGCAAAACAGATCGACCGAGACACGCAGTTCTTCATGCGCCACCTGCAAGGGTCAAAATGGCCAGCAAGGTCGGTTGCCCGGCCTTTGCGAATTCCGTGTCCATGAATCGGATGGTGGGCCGCGGCGTCGTGAAAAGCGCATGCACTTCGAGTTGTACTTCCCAATGCGCCTGCAAGCGAAGCGAGACGCCCACGCCCGCGTCGCCGGCAACGAACCAGCGCGCGTTGCGCTCGCCTTGGTAGGGCAAGGTGGCCGCGCCTTCCACCGCGACCCGCTCGAGCCCCAAGCCCAAGGAGAACAAGGGGCGAACCAGCCTTCGTGGCCGCAACCACGAGGCGACTTCAAGCAGAACCAGACTCTGGCTGACACTCGCGGAGGAGGTACTATTCCAATTCACACGTGGACCCGAGCCCAGGCCCAGCGCCGTCAGCCTGGCCCAGAAGCGCTCGCCCAAGGCCATGCGCAGGCGGGCTGCGGGCGCGACCGCGGGTCCAATGCCGCCCCAGCCGCCGAAGGTCGTGGCCCCGAGTTCAAGACCCAAGGTCCAGGGCGCGACCCGCGATTCCACGGCCTGCTTGACCCAACGATGGATCTGCGGCGACGGTGCAGCGATGGCTGGGTTGGGGCGATTCTCCTCCACCAGAAATTCCACCAGGCTGGCTCGCAGCAGCTCTTGCGCCCGGATGGCCAACACCTCGGAAATGGGCCGATCCGACGACGCTTGCACCTCGATACGCCGAATCACGGTCTTGCCCGTGATTCGATCCACGACCCAAAGCTCGGCCGCACCTTGATCGAGATTGCCGAAGATGCCAATGGTCGCGGATGGCGCCAGGTCTTGCCCTGCCCGCTCCATCAGCGCACGCGGATCCTCGCCCGGTTCCGAACTGTCAATGTCGGCCACCGCGACTTGGAAGCCGCCCGCCACCAGCTCGCCCTTGATGCGAAGAACAGCCTCGGCAAGGATCTCATCGGCGGGAACGCGACGAAGTAGCAGCACCAAGACCGGCTGATCCGAGCGAGCCAGGGATAGACCTGGAAAAGCACAGATCGCTAGCAACGCGAGGGCAAGAGCGAAGCGTACCCCGCGAACTTTCCAGACACGACATACCTCAAGGAGCATGAACGGACAGTACAGCTGTTCATGGCTTGGTAGCGAACGCGCGCGCGGCCCGTGCATAGGTGCCACTAGGATAGCGCCGAAGATACTCTTCCGCGACTGGACGTGCGACCGCGTCGCCGTTCAGCCGGGCCAGCACGGTCATTTTCCTTCCCAGCGCCTCGGAAGCATAGGTCCCGGTTGGCGCCTCGTCGAGGTGGCGCTCGTACCACTCGAGCGCCTGGCCGGCTCCGCCTGGTTTCGCCTCGACGATTCGGCCGAGCAAGAACGCCGCATCCTTGGCTCTCGTCGAGCCGGGGAAACGCTGGCGCTGGGCGAGCAGCGCTTGCTCGGCGATGTCGTCCCGCCTTACGTAGTGGGCCGCATCGGCCAGCAACGCCAGGTCTTCACTGCCACGCTCGGCGAGGGTCCGGTCGAGTCCTTTTCGCGTCGCCAGGTCGAGGATGCGATTCCAGTCGCCAGCGACCCGAGCCGAGGCCCAGCTGAGCTCGGGATTCCCGGGCTGCGTGGTGTGCGCCTGGCTGCGAGGTCGGCCTTGGGCATTGGCAGTCGTCTGCGCCGGTGCGGGGGGATCCAGGGACGGGGCAGTGGCCACCGGCGCGGACGTGGCGTCGCTGGATAAGCTGGGCGGCGACGCGCGGTCGAACTCGCGCACGAACACCTCGCGTGCGGCTAGGCGTACGGTCAGCCACTGACCCGGGCGAAGCGCGATCGCCTCATCCGACAGGGGCCCGGTCACGGTCACGGCGCCCTTGTGCAGACGAAGATCCAGGCGGCCTTCGTCGCCGTTCCAGGCCAGTACGAACGCCGTCCCTTGCACGTGAACGACGAACGGCCCCGCATCGAATTGCCAGTGTGCGCCGGAGCGCGGAACCACTTCGACGTGGGCCTCGCCCTCGTCGAGCATGACCCGCGCGCCGTGGGCATCGACCGAAGCGATTCGGCCACGCGCACCGGCCACGAGGTCAACTTGGGTTCCGTCGGAAAATCGGATCGTGGGCTGCGTCTGCATCCCGGATTGAAAATAGCCACCGGCCTGGATCTCGCCCTGGGTCATGACATAGGTCAGCGGCTTACTCGACAAAAGCGACGGCCCGATCACCAAGAAGACCAAGCCGAGCATGGCGGTGGCGCCAGCGCAGACCAGCCAGAAGGGTCGTAGCTGAAGGCGGTTTGAACTTGCGCGTGCCTGACCGAACTTGGCCACCACGTCGTGCAAAGCGCGGGCATTCTGCAAATCCGACATCTCGCCCAGTCGGTTGCGCGCCAGCTCGGCCAACTTCGCGATGGACGGGTCGCGTGGGAATTCGTCGTCCAGAATCATCGGTCGCTCCCTTCGTGGCGAAGGAATGTCATGAGCACTGGCTCGCGTTCCATCCACTGCGAAAGTTCAGCATCCGCCTTAGCCAGGCGTCGCTTCACCGTGGCGACCGAGTGCCCTGTCGCGTGTCCCACTTCGTCGAGTTGCATGCCATCCACGCGGCGAAGAACGAAAATCAGCCGGTCGTCGGCCGGCAATTTGTCGAGCAGGCGATAGAAGCGACGCAGGGTCACTTCCATGTCGATGCCATGAACGGGCAGATCGGGGAGATTTCCGGTTTCGGTGAGCTGGACCCACTGGCGAAGGCGTTTCCGCCGAAGCTTCCACTTTACGATTCGGATAGTCACCGAGACGACGAAGCTGCGCAAGGCACTGGTATCGCGAAGACCAGCAATCTTGTTGAACACGCACAGAAAGACGTCCTGGGTCAGATCCTCCGCGTCGTGCCGCGACCCCATGGCCCGATCCGCGATGCGGTAGACCAATGACCCGTAGCGCGTCCACAAAGCGACCGCGGCCCATTCTTCCTTGCGGATAAGCCCGTGCACCACGTCCGCGTCCGTCGCCACCGCTGCGGCAGATCGAGGCCGCACAAGCTGGAGCGGCGGACCCGAATGAGAATCAGAGGAAGCCATGAAATGAACTCGAAGAAGTGTGTCACTTCCTCAGTAGCGTAAGCCGGTCGTTCGGCTCACGGATTCTTAGGCGCCATGCGCCAGGCTGACGCGTGCGGAGCCTGCCGGCCCTCGGGACCTACCTGCCCACCCTGCCACCTCCTCGGGCTTCGCCCTCGCCCTCGCCGGCAGCGCGAGGGCGCGAGCGCAGCGAGCGGGGGTGGTGGGGAAGGTGTAGGTCCCGAAGTCCCCGAAGGGGGGAGCGTCGCGCGAGGCCGCGCGAAGCGCGGGGAAGGCAGGGCGGGTGGTGGGTGCCGAGGGTTTGGCGAGGCCGCGCGAAGCGCGGGGAAGGCAGGGTGGGAGGCAGGTGCCGAGGGCGAAGCGAACCCTCCCAGGGTTCCCATTATGATCGGGCTAGCCCGCCGCCCTTCAGACAACCGGACTCTGACTGTTCTCGAAGGCTCGTCGGAGGCCGAATCGTGGTGAATTATGCGGGCTAGAGGGGAATCGGCCCGGGCAGCGGGGGTGGCGGCGGCACCGCGGGGGGCGGCGGGGTCGGCGGTGGCCCTGGCGGCGGCTGATCCGAGACGTACTTCTGCGCCCAGATCGCCATGTGGTTCGAGGTGGTCATGTCCTGGAAAGGCAGGAAGAACCCTGGGTAGCTGCCGTCCTGACCCGCAAGTGTCGTGTCCGCGTCGATGGCGAACATCCAAAGCAGGGTCTGGGTCGGCGGATCTCCGACCACGCTATTGTTCGGGTAGTACTTGCGCAAGCCGGCGCGGCGCTGTGACGAAGTCGTGAACCAGAACAGCTTGTGTCCGTTCTGCTTGTTGGCAAATGGGGCCGCACGCGGGAAGGTGTTCATCAATTGACCGGCGGCAATCTTCGCCTGCAAGGTCGCGTCCCGACTGTCCACCACGGTCATCTTGTCGGCCACTCCGGTCGCATTGGCCTTGTCCAAAGAGACGGCCGTGGCTCCCGCGATCGGAGCGACCGCCCAGGTCTTGGCCGATGGGTCGGAGTAGGCATCGACCGCGTTGGTGTTGTTGTTGTCGCTGGTCTGGAGGATCGACTCGCTGTACAGAAGGAACGATGAATCGGGCACAAACGTGGCGTTGTAGCGATTCTTGCCAACCACGTGCGGCACGATCTCGATGGGCGGCAGATTCCATCCCGCGGCGCCCTGGGTGACAACGGAAATCCCGCCCTCTTGAAACTGTATGGTGGAATTGTTGTTACCGTAGATGTGTGTCACCGCGATCGAGCCGCCGTCGGGCGACCAGTCGGGGAACGCGGGCGTAAACGGGAGGGTCAGCGTGCCGTCGGTGGTGGTCTTGCGCAGACCGGTCACGCCATCGTGGAACAGGAGCGAGTTGCCGGTTGCGCTGCCATTGGGGGCTACGGCAACGAATTCGCTGCCATCGGGGTTGAACGAGGTGATGAGCACGCGATTCAGACTGGCAGGCCCGTTGTTGCGGCCATCCACGGTGAGCCAGTTCGACGTGGCCGTGCGAGGCAATGTGAGATCATTCAGGTAGACAAGATACGATTCGTACGAGGCGCCCGCCGCCGCGGCCATGCGTTTTCCATCCCGCGAAAGCGAATGGCAGCCGATGCAGCGGGTGCCCCCGCCGGCCGTGCCGCTGTCGCTCGGCAAGTCGCTCGGCTGCAGTACCGGGGCCAAGGCACTTTGCGACCCGAAATCGAAACGCATGATCCTGGGCGGGTTCGAGGTGGTCCAGTAGTAAACCGCGCCGTCCACGCGATCCGCGGCGAACTGGATCGAGGCATCTGTGGCTTGGCCAAAGGCACCGCTGCCATCCCCGCCGCGCACGGTAAGCTTCACAGCGGGACCACCCCGGTTGGATTCCGAAAGAATGTCGACCGTCGCGGCGTCGAGGTTTTGCACGCAGGTTCCAGCCAGGAACTGGGTTGGGTCGGAGTAGCAGCGCGTGTAGAGGCGGAGGTCGGAAAACGCGCTTTGCAAGGACAGTTCATAGAGCTCGCCGGTCTTCTTTCCAGGCAGGAACTGGATCTCGACGGTGCCAAGGTTGGGCGGCAGGAGCACGCCATCGTTGGGATAGACAAGGGTCGGAGCCAGCGTCGGATCTGCGCTACCGGTGAAGCTGGACCCCGGATCCGCGGGGATCGCGGGCGTGGCGGCGAGCGTTCCGGCAGCGGGCTGGATCACGTCGACGATCTTCACGGTCAAGGTGGTGGTCACCGTGGTTAGGGGATCGTCGCTGTTCGCGGCCTGGGCCTGCACCGTGACTACGCCACCGCGCTGAGGCAGATCCGTGGCAGCCACCGGCAAACGGGTCGTAAACGTCGGTCCACCGTCGGCCGGAAAGGTGCCGACGAGATAGTTGTCCGGAACCCAGAAGACCGTCCGGTCGGTGATCTCGATTTCAGGATAGCCACCCTTCAGTGTCGCGAAGGCGTGAAAATCAACCGTGGCGCTTTGTCCGCGCTGCACCGAAATGGTGGAATCCGCGGGCACGATGCGCATGGTTTCGATGTTCTGGGGAATGAACACGGGCGCGGTGTCGAGGTAGACGGGCGGTGGGCTGGCGTCGGGAAACACGATAAAGACCGGTGGCACGTCGCTGCCCATGCGCTGGTCAGCGGCGAGGCTGGCATCGCTGCCGGGTGGCGGCGGGATCGGTTGGTTATCGACCACGCCGGCCTTGGCACAGGCCCCGAAGGCGCCGCAAAGAACACTAGCAATAGCAACTCGGAACAAACTTGAGTGCGAAGGTGCGGTGAACATGGCGCTCCTTTGAGACACTGGACACTTTATCAGCAGCGCGACAGTGTATTCTAGCTCATTGATCGGAAGAGGCGATTGACGGATTCCTGGTTCTTTTGGGCGGTCTCCCTCGGGAATCTGAGAGATGCGCTGCAAGATACGGGTTCAACTCGCTGATATCGCGGTCCAGGTAGAGCCTGTCGCCATCGACGGCTATCGGCACGTGTCTTGCTGTTATTCTAGCCTTGGCGGTTTGTGATCTTCACCACGCCGCCAGTACCCCTAGGTAGCCACAAGGAGTCCCCATGCGCGAGCGAGAGATGCGACAGCGAGTCGAGCGTTTTCTTCAGACCCGACTGCGCAGCATGTTGCTGCCCGCGACCCTCGGTCTTGGGCTGGCCGTTGGCGCCTGCAACAGCGACGGCTTGAGCACCGACGATGGCGGGGACAAGACGGTGAACAAGGACGCAGGATCCGTGGCGCCGATGTATCTCGCGCAGATCCCGGACGCTGGCTCCGAGCTTCCGATGCCCGTTCCATACTACGGGACAGTGACACTGCCGGACGCCGGCCCAGTGGGTCGCTACGGGGCACAGATGATGCCAGACGCGTCTCCCGCCGACGCAAATCGCGTGATCGCGGTCTACTCGGCGCCGCTACCACGCTCGTAGGCGCTAGAATCCCGAGATGCTCGACATCCTCAAGCAAGTGGGCTTTGCGCCGCGGGCGTGCGTGTGGGAGCTGACGCTTTCCTGCAATCTGCGCTGCAAGCACTGCGGTTCGTTCGCGGGCAGCCGGCGCGACGACGAGATGAGCCTGGAGGAAAACCTCAAGGTCGCCGACCAGCTCGCCGCCCTCGGTTGCCGGCGCGTGACCTTGAGCGGCGGCGAGCCCACGCTCAACCCGGATTGGGATCGCATCGGCAAGCGGTTGGCCGATCACTGTATCAAGGTCAATCTCATTTCGAACGGCTGGCACTGGAATGCAAGCCACGTCCAGCGCGCAAAGGCGGCGGGTTTCTGCGGTGTGGCCTTCAGCCTCGACGGATTCGAGCGCGAGCACGACGAGTTCCGCCAGCCGGGCTCGTTCGATCGCGTGGTGGCGGCCATCGACGCCTGCGTGGCCGGCGGCTTGCCCGTTGCGGTCAACACCACGGTGAACAAACTCAACCAGCGCATCCTGCGCCCGCTGCGCGATTTCATCGCCGAGCGGGGCGCGTTTTCCATGCAGGTGCAGCTGGCCACACCGTCGGGAAACATGGGCCTGCACCGCGACCTGGTGGTCGACCCCGCAGATCTGGTGTGGCTGGTTCCCGAGCTGGCCGCCATCTGCCGGTCGAACACGCGCAAGTTCTTCGCCGTCGCGGCCGACGACATCGGCTACTACGGCAAGCCCGAGTCCGGGCTGCGCGACGACGGCGGCGAGCTGCCTTTCTGGATCGGGTGCCGCGCCGGCTGCCAGGTGGTGGGCATCGAAAGCAGCGGCAACGTCAAAGGCTGCCTGTCACTGCCCTCGTCCATGCACGGCGAGACCCGCTTCGTGGAAGGCAACCTGCGCAACAAGACGCTGGCCGAGATTTGGCAATCCGAGGGAGCGTTCGCCTACAACCGCAAGTGGAGCGAAAGCCAGCTGACGGGGTTTTGCCGCGTGTGCCGCTACCGCGACTTCTGCCGGGGCGGCTGCACCTGGACGGTCTATTGCCATAAAGGCGAGGGTGGCGAGGGCAATCCCTTCTGCTTCTATTACCAGGCCGTGCGCCAGGGCCGTTTCGATCTGTTGACCGAAGAGCCGACCCCGCCCGAACTCGGATTCTTCGGCGGCAAGGTCAAGCCGACCGAGCCACTGATCGAGGCGCCCGCCGACGTTGCCACCTTGCTGGCTACGGCACGCGAAGCCGTGAACGAGCGCCGTTTCGAGGAAGCGTACCGCCTGCTCCTGGCCGCGCTTACGCAAGCGCCCGAGGATCTGGCTGTCATCGATCTGCTTGGTTTTGTCTGCTTCTCGCTGCGCGACTACGAAGGGGCCGAAGGCTACAACCGCCGCGCCCTGGCGCTCGTGCCTGATCACGCCTTCGCCCACAATGGTCTTGGCCTGTCCCTGGCCCGTCAGGGAAAGCTCGCCGAAGCCAGCGCCGCCATCGAGCGCGCCATTGCGCTTTCACCGCGTTGGTACGAGCCCTACCACGACATGGCGGTGGTCCTGGCCGAGGCTGGCAAGCGCGACGAAGCTTGTGCCATGCTCGCTCGCGCCTCGGCCGCGATCCCTGAATCCGCCGCCGACTTCGCCCGGGTCGAAGCGGCGATCCGAAGATCATAGTTCGGCTACACGTTCCAGCCTACTGGGTCCAACCCGACTGGATCGTGGCGAGTGTGGTCGCGTTGTTCACGGTGAGCGTGAGACTTGTTCCCGTGCCGTTGACCTTAGCGATGCCGCCCGTGCCTTCCAGGCCCGCCCAGTAGCAGCTCCCCATTCCGTAAGCTTTCATCTGGGTCGTAATGCCCTGCATGAAGAGACTTTGGCCGACGTATTCAGTGACGATGGTCCGGCTGTAGTAGGGACCGGCGTGCGTCTTGAGGGCGGCCTCCGCAGCTGCCACGGTGTTCCCGACGCTGTCATAAATGTGAAGAGAGAGGAGGCAGTTGGGAAGTGCGGCCCCCTGTTGATTGACGTCGATGTCCGTGGTGGTTCCGGCCACGATAACCCGATTCGCGGGAACGCTGGGGTTTGCCGCCATCCATTGCTGGACGAGGGTAATGAAGGCGGCCGCGCCGTACCCTGAGGGTTCGTTGAAGACGTCGAAATAGACAAGATCGCTGGACACGTACGCATCAACGACCGTCTTCCACATGGTGTTCCACGTGGTGGTGTCGGCCACATGATTGCTACCCGGCGGCAACCAGTAGGCAACGATCACCTTCATGTTCTGGCTGATAGCCGCATCGAAAATGCCCTTGTAGGCGGCCCACGTAGTAGCGGTGTTGACCGTTGTTTCGTTGATCGGAATGCGGAATGAGTTCGCGCCCAGCACAGTCTTGAATCCTGAGAGGATTGCATTGGACTTGGCCAGCACGGTGGCATAGTCGTCCGTGGCGGAGAGTCCGGTCAGCACAAGCGCCCCTTTTTGGAAGTTGTCGCCCGCGTCGGCCCAGTTGAAGCAATGGAAGCCAGCTGACTCCCCGGCCAGGGTGCCCGCTTCTCCGGCTGTGCCGGTCGCATCCATCGCCCCACCGGTGCTCACGTCCCTTCCCGCGTCCGCCACGCCGCCAGCTGCTGAGCTTCCGCCATTCCTCGCGACACCTCCACTTGCGACAGTACCCCCTGCCAAGGCTGCGCCGCCAGTCGTGCTGACGCCGCCGCTGATCGAGCTGCCGCCGGTGGTGCTAACGCCACCCGCTGCCGTGGTGCCGCCGCTCGCGACGGCGCCGCCAGTCCCGTTAGACCTGCCGCCAGTGCTGACGCTACCGCCAGTGCTGGCGCTGCCACCAGTGCTGGCGCTGCCGCCACTGCTGACGCTGCCGCCCGTACTTGGGCTGCCGCCCGTTCCGCTAGGCAAGCCACCCGTGGCCGACGATCCACTGCTTCCACCTTGACTGGCATTGCCAGTTGATTTGCTCGAACAACCTCCCAAGGCAACCATCGAGGCCGCCAGGACAAAACAGCTGACCTTCTTCATGTGCTATCTCCTTGCAGGGTAGACCTCTATGACCAAGCCCCGACAAATGGCTTGCTGTAACAACCGCGCGATTGAGCGAAAAGCTTTCATGGATTCGTCTTAGGGATATCAAGATTCTCAGTTAAGTCCCCACGAGTGCTGGATATAGGTGAGGGCGGCTTGACCCTGGACGGTGAAGGTCATGTTGTTGCCGGTCCCGCTCTGCACCAGCAGGGTCGTACCCGAGGTGCCTCCGCTAGGGGCAAACGCACCTGCCCACCAGCAGCTTCCCATCTTGTTGTCATGGATCGTGTTGGCCGTTCCGACGATGAAGGACTTGTCCGCGTTGCCATCGATCCCGGTGGTGAAGTCCTCGTTCAACTGACCCGCCCACTCGCCAACTAGGGTGCGGCTGACGGCATTGCCGAGGCGGTTGAGCAGGTTGGAATTCCACCCTGCAATCGTGGTCGGGCCGTTGTTCGCGTAATTGTGCACCTCCATCATCAGGTCAGGCCAGGAACTGGCCACATTCCCGACGTTGTCGTCCCACCCGCTGCCAGCGACGATGATCTGTTGCCTGGGCACGTTGGGGAACTGCGCGAGCCAGCCATTGACCTGGACGATCCACTGCGCGGGCGTGAATCCGTGCGGCTCGTTGTGAATATCGTAGTACACCAGCGGATTGTCCAGGTAGGCGTCAATCACGACCTTCCACATGCTGTACCACCGGGTGTTGTCGACCGGCTTGCCGATGTTCTTATCTTTCGCCCAAAAGCCAATGATCACCTTCATGCCCTTAGCGATGCCAGCGTCGATGGCGGCCTTGTAGGAATTCCACCAAGGGTCGAGCGCGGTCGGCTCGTTGATGGGCATGCGGAAAGAATTGGCCTTGATGAGATCGACGAAGGCGCCAAGGACGATGTTGGCCTTGGTGGTGACGCCGTCGTAAGTGTCCGTATCCGCAACGATGCCCGAGAGCAGAAGGTGTCCATCGACGAAGTTGTCCCGGTTGTCGGCCCAGTTCACGCAGTGGAAGCTGGCGACCCCTGTGCCGCCGTCGATTGGGGTTGCGCCCTTTCCGTCCGTGGAACCAGTTTCCGCGCGGGCTTCCGCGCCGGCTTCCGCGCCCACGACAGCGCGCGTGTCTGCCGGGGCGACATCCTCTGGCGCGTCTACGCCAGCGTCTGGCCGGCTCGTGTTTGTTGTTCCGCCGGTGCTAACCGTCCCGCCCAGGCCCGTGCTACCACCGCCGGCGATCGTCCCGCCAGCCGCAACCCCGCCGCTTACCGAACGCCCCCCGCTAGCAGTGGCGCCTCCACTGCTGCCCGTCGTGGCGCCACCAACGCCCTCGGCGCCGGCAATGCCTCCGCTCGCGACCACTCCGCCTTGACTGTTCGAGCCCCCATTCGCAGTCGCCCCCCCGGCGCTGGTGGTACCGCCAACGATCGTCATGCTGCCGCCTTGCCCCTGATTGCCACCCCCAGGCGTGCTGCTCGCCCCGCCCGTACCAGCGTGTCCCGGCGTGCTTGAGGAAGAGCAACCGGCGAGGAGTGCAGCGAGCAAGACCACTCCAAGCCCACCCAAGTCCGTCCCCGATCCGCGAAACCATCGTGGAATAGCACGTTTGTCCATGGTGACTCCCCCAAGAGTTGGCGCTCCATCCGCGCCCACAAGTCGCGCACGGATGGCCTTGCGAAAGATCTTTCCACCTCAGTTGCAGAAGCAGGCTAAACGGCTCAAGCAAGAGTCGTGGCAAGAAAGGCGTGGGCGCCAAGACACGAAGCACTAGGTTTGTCGCTACCGAGTATTGGCACAGGGCGAGGTGTAGGGGCGGGGACAGCGTGACGATGAAGGAATTCGCAGCCTAGCTTAGCTTTCTGCGCCAACGGCCAGACACTTGGAGAAGCTGATGTTGGATGCTCCACCAAAAGTTCGGGGACCGGCTACTACTGCGTTTCTCGCCGGCACGCCTCGAAGTCTTTCGGGCTCGTCGCGGGCGCGAACGTGCGAATGGTGCTGCCCTTCGCGTCCGTTTCACGCGCAACGACGATCACCCTCCACATGGGTCCGTTCGCGAAAGTGGATTCGCCAACTTCGATGAAGTACTGATGCCCAGCCTGCATGGGCAACACGAATACGAGCCGTCCAGTCGCAACCATCTCGCCCGCATTGATGTTCATCTGTCCCCATTTCGTGGGTGTGCCGATAACGTGGCAGCCGGGCAAAACCTCGAAGTTGCTACCGTGCTTGGACACGTCCTGGCCGTCGATATCCTTCACGAAGCCCGCCACCGCGGCGACCTCGTGTGGCGCCAACGCGCGGTCGGAGGGATAGAGCGGGTAGCCGCGGCGGCCAGCGGAAATGCAGCCGGCCGCAAGAAACATCGCAACGAGCGAAAGCAGTATTCTTGGAAGAAAGTTGTGCCCGACTTGCGCTCGACCACCCATGGTCCAGAACCATCTCCTGCTCCGTCCGTACTGTCAACGCCAGCTCAACCAGGTGTTTAGCGACCAGGGGGCGGAGGCCTATCCGCGATGGGTGGCGCGGACCAGCCAGGCAGCGGCGGATCCAGCGCATCCGCAGGCGGACAGCCTGGAACCTCCGTGACGAATAGTTCGCAGTCCTCGGGCTGCACCTTCGCGCCCGGACCTGGCGCGCGCCCCGCACCGGCGAGTGCTTCCCCGATGACGTTCACCATGTCACCTTCATCCGTCTACACGATCGACTGCGTGCGCGCCTTCCATGGCCCGTAGATCCCCGACGAGAAACACGGCACCTGACAGGACAAAGAGCAACGAGATGGCGGCATAGCTGGCCGGACCGGGGACGTCGGTTGCGAGCAAGGCGATGAGTTGGGGCAAGAGCACGAAAACCAGCAGGGCCAGGGCCGCGCCCATAGGCCGGGCTAGCCGGGGTGCCAGGCAGGCGAGGATCGCCAGGTAGTAGCTGGACAGAGTGAAGACAGCGGGCGGCAACAGAACGGAAAGGGTGCCGCGCTCTGCGTCCGTGCGCTGGCGTCGCAAGGCCAAGAACCAAAGTGACAGGAACCCCACGCGCAAGAGCCACGTGATGGCGCCGGGCCACCCGAACACAGCGGCGGGCTGGCCCATCCCGATGCGATTGGCCGATGTGCTAGCCACGTGTTTGATGCTGTTGTGGAAGAAATCCGCCCATAGCCCCCAACCGTCCACGGCGCACGATATGGCAAAGAGCAGCGCCATCGTGATGAGCGCGGACAGGAGCAAATGCGTGCGAGCCCTGTCGATGGGACGTCGGCGAATCCAGTCCACCACCAGGGCCAGGCCAGGCCCGGCGAGAAGAAGAGCGGGAAAAACCTGCAACCCGGCACTCAGCCCCAAGAAAGCTCCGGCGGTGCGAACACGCCCCTTGTGCAGACACCCGAGCCCCAAAGCGGCTGCTAGAAGCCACAAGGAACGGCCCAGGCCGCCGCCAGTCCACAGCGCGATCCAGGGAAAGCCGAGCCCGATGATCAAGGCTCCCAGCACTCCTGCGCGCGTGCCGAAACCCCATAGCAGGCACAGAAGCAGAAGCCCGTAGCCCACATCGTCGACGTGGCTCAGCAGCACCAGCCACGCGAGCGAGGCCGGACGATCGCGCAGCAAGGAGGTGCGCAACAGCCACGTCCAGATGGGCGTGGCGTTGTAGCCATGGTCCGTGAGAAGGGCAGCCCATGCCGCGGGATGGAGCTGCGACTGGAAGAAGACCACGTCGCGACGAAAATCCGACCAGCGCGAGGGAGTGAAGCGAGCCGTGCACAGCGGCCCGTTTTTCAACGTGGCCGACAGGGGCAAAAGTTCGTTGCTGCGCAGATCGCGAACCGGCTGACGCGCATCCACCGGCCAACGCTCTTCCTGCGACGCAGCCGTGGCGAGACAATCGTAGAGCCGGGTGTAGCCCAGCTCCGGCGCATACTTGGCCCCGAGAAAATAGTGGGCGGCATCGTGGTAGTGGACCGACCAATAGCCGGCGAAGTGGCCAAAGTTGGTGTAGGCCAGAGGGGCCGCGAGGGCCAGCAGACCAAGGCCGGCGCCCGCGAGCACGGCCTGCCGGCCCACCCTGCGCCATCCCCATAGACCGATCACCAGCAGGGAAAGCGCCAGCGTGGTCGTACCCATGAAACCGAAGGTCAGATGCACGGCCAGCACACCCGCCGACGCCCCAAAGACGCTGCCCACGAACTGCACGCGCGCCGAGCGTCCGGGCCAGAGCAGAACGAAGCAGCCGATGCCGAATAGCCCGAGCAGCAGCTTCCGCCACGCCTGCCAGCGCACGAGCCGCGCGGCCTCGGGAGCGACGACCGCGGAACGGATCTCGACATCCAGGACCGGCGGGCGCTGGCAAAAGACCTGCAACTCGGACACCGCGATCGCGCCCTGTCCCGGCGCCGGCCGCACCCGCAGATAGCGCCCATGCCCGTCGAGTCTCGCCGCCATGCGCGTGCGCAGCCCCGCCTCGGCAGAGCCCAAGGGGACGGCTTGCCAGAGCGGCACCCAGTGCACCTTATCGGCCGACAACTCGACGAGAACGGCCGCTTCGGCACTCGCTTGCAGCAACGCCGCGCGTACCTTCGCGTCGGCTTGGAGATCGAACACGAGTGAAGCCCCCTCGGGTCCGAGCATAGTGGAGAGACTTGCGTTCGCTGCATCGCCTTCGCGGGCCAGCACCCCGTCCGTCGCCAATTGCGGGCGGTACGCTGCGGTCCAGGCCACGGGCTCAAGGCCTGCCAGAAGATTCTTCTCGTCGCAGGAGTCCGCCCGAGCTGGACTGGCCACGGCCAGGAGGAGAATCAAGGTGAGCGCACGAGCCATGCGGGGCGATGCTACTCCACCCGGAGCGCGCCCTTCGACGGTTCTTGCTTTGGTGCAGGCACGTAGAGTTCGACCCCATGCCTTCCGGCTGCTTGCACGAATCGGGGTGCCTGCGACGCGGGCATGGCCGGCGCCGGGCAGCGAGTGTCGCGGACGACGTAGCGGGCCTTCTCAACGATGGCCTCCACGTCGGGCTCGGCCGCGCTACGCAGCGGAGCCCGAGGCCGCAGCTCGCCGGAGAGCCCAGGAATGTCGAGGTCACCAAAGCGATAGAGGCCGGGCTGGTGTTGCCGCGTGCACGGGAAGTAGGCAACCATCTCGGGGACTTGTCCGGTTGGCGGTGCCATGTCCGGGAGACGCGCGACGGTGAACGGACCCACCACCCGCGGCCCGACCCCGCAGCGAAGGGCCAGATCGAAGAACCGGAGATCGGCCGCATAGCTGTCCCCGCCGTCGGAAACCCCGGTCTGCCACAAGACATGGGTGGCGCCGAGGCTAGTAAGAAGGCGCCAGGCGTCGGCGGCCGAGGGTAGCTTGGCGTAGTCGATGACGGTCTGGCGCGGAAGAGCATCGGTCAAGACCGAGCGGGCAAGACCCAGGCGCGGACCGAACTCGTGAACGAGAACGCGCGCGTCCGGCGGGAGAATCTCACCGACGCGATCGATGCCCCGGTAGCTGGCCATGCGACCGCCCTCCTCGCCGCGCGCTGCGGCCGCCACCAGGTCGATGGTCGCGTGAAGGGGAGAGCGACCCGCCATGGTGTGGCCCGGGAAGGTGCAGATACCGATGCCCCACACGACTTGCAAAACCACCAGGCCCACCACGGCGGCTCGCACGGCATTGCCCATGCGCCACGCCAGCGCCAGCGCCGCGACCGTCGCCACCACCATGAGCGGCAGGAGAATCTGCAAATACCTATCCTGGTGATAGCTGAGGAACCACAGGAACACGCCACCCGCGCTGACGGCGAACAGCTCCAGCACCCGGCGCGGAGCCCGCAGGGTTGGCAGCGCCACCAGCATCACCGAGAAGAGAAAACCGAAGACGGGCCAATCGCCGTGAAAGCGAGGCCAGTCGTGCGGGACAAAGGCAAAGCTGAACACGGCGAGCAGCGCTTCCCACAGCCGATGAAGAAGTGGCCCCTGCGTGATCCAGCGGGGTTCACTGAGGTCGCCGGACGGGTTCCAGGGCTGGCCGCCCAGGATCCGCCCCAGCAGCGGGTAGATCGGATCGCCATACCAAACCCAGTTCTTCACCAAGTGGGTCGCACCGAGAGCGAGTCCCCACAGCGCAGCCAGCATGGGCCCTCGCCAAGCCCCGAGTGCCGCCGCAAAACCACGCGCGCGTCCTGCCGCAACCGAGAGACGAACAGCCGTCGCCATCACTGCGACGGCGGCCGGCACCACGAGGTAGATGCCCTGGTACTTGGTGAGAAGCGCGCCCAGCGCAAACGTGATCGCCAAGAGGCAGGCGAGCGGCGCGAGATTCCGCCGTGCGCGCCACACCGCAAGCGTGAGCGGGATGGCCCAAAAGGCAACGACGTGATCAGCCCCGCCGCATAGGCTGGAGTCATAAAGCAGAATGCCCGGGAAAAGAAAGACCGCCGCCCAAGCGTGCGCGATCCGTGCTCCGGGCAAAGCCCTACGCAAAAGCAGCGGAATTCCGGCCAGGGTCCACAGAAAGATTGCGAATTCGAGATGAGCCCCGAGCTCGATACGAACGAATGTCGAAGCGCCAGGCAGCAAGGACGCCCAGGTATAGAGGTAGGTGGCAAGTTGCGGAAGCGCGGCCGCGAACGATCGCTCAGGGGATCTTTCGATGCCACCGCGAACCATGTATTCCTCGGCCAGGCCCATGTGGTACCAGCGCCCGTCGTAGGAGATGTTCTCCGGTGTCATCACGGCCAGGTAGACGAGTGCGAGACCAGCGACGCCGAAGAAGAGCGTGGCCGTGCGCAGCGGTCCCGGCGTGATCGCGCCATGGAGTGCGCGGCGGAGGATGCGGCCGTGGCCGCGCAAGGCGCGCCGGAGCGGCGCCCAACCGACTGCGACCAGCACCAGCGGCCAGGCAAAGAAGAAGATGGGGCCGAGCAGGCCACACAGACCAAATCCCTCAAGACCGAGAGTGAAGGCGACAAGTCCGAGACCGAGTGCCAACAAGGTGCGCTCGCCGCTGGGCAATTCGCTGGCGCGGAAGAGCGCAAGCAGACGAAATCCCACCCCCGCGCAGGCCGCGGTGAAGAGGCCGACGAGGATCCAGATCTGCAGGTAGGTCCAGAACAACCACGCACCAACTGGCTGATGGCGATGAACCGTCGCAAGGATGATAAGGGCGCCAAGGGCCAGCACGGCCGCCGCCGCTTTCGGCCGCAGCGTCGACGGGAATCGCCCCTGCCCACTACTTTGCGCGCGGAGCAGAGGCAACTCACCCTCGGCGGCACCGTCCGGGGATTGCTTCGACGGCAATCCGTCCGGCGCCGCCGGCTCCTGGGCATCCTTTAGGTAGTCCGACACCATTCACCGCCGGTCTTCCACATAGGATGCGGTGATAACTCTGTCGGTGTCACCGATGATCTCGTTGAGATCTGCAGGGCTGACCTTGAAGGGCTCCGTGGTGAATTCTGCCCGTTGAAAGCTCTTGGTGAGCTTCTCGTAAAAGCGGGGATCTTCCTGGGGCAAGACCATTGGCTTGTGCGCCACACCATAGCTGTCTACGTAGCTGAAGAACAACTTCCCGAAAATGCCCTCGTTCCGCTTACTTGAGAAGACGATCCATCGGCTGTTGCTTGACCAGGCATGATAGGAATCCGAATGATCGCTGTTGATCTCCAGTTTCCTGTAGCTCTTCTTCTCGACATCCATCAGATACAGATCGGTGCCTTGCCGAATGATTGAAAACGACCCACGGTCGGTCATGCAGAAGAGAAGGAACTTTCCGTCGGGCGACGCGGCCGGAAAGGTGCACCCCAATCCTGTTTCTCTCGCCGAAACCAGCGTTTCCGCTTCGCCCCAGGTATTGTGGTCGGCGTCGTAGGCGATGCGCATGAGATCGTACTGCACGTTCCTGAACTCTTCTTTGGGGACCAGCGGGGAGCTGACAAAATAAAGGTATTTGCCATCGTGAGACCACGCGGGCTGGGTTTCCATCCTGTCCTTTCGGGAAATCTCCGCGGTCGTGAAAACGGTGTTGCTTCGGAGGTCATAGATACCGATGTCGCCATCCAAGTCGGTATATTCGAGCACCTCCTCGGCGCCCCTTCCGGCTACGAAAGGGAACACCGACACCTTCCCATCCATGGAGAGCGCCACGAGATTGCCGTTGGGGTGCCACGACGCATACCCCGACCCGGGCCTTCTGAGAGTCGGCGCAATGAGTGACGTCTTTCCCCGATCGTGGAGCATCATGTAGTTCTTGCCGTGGAATCGGGCTTGAAAAAGAAACTTCTCGGTGGAATGACGATAGAACGTGTGGCAATTGAAACAGCCATCCTTGGGTGAAAGGATGAGTTCCTCCTTGAACGATTCCACGTCCCGCTGCCTGATCTCCAACCTGTTCTTCATGTAGAATTGCGGGTAGGTCATCCGATAGGTGATGTAGCGATCGATGGGTTCAGGCGCAATCCTGTTTGTCATGGGGGAGAAGGCGTACCACCGTCCTTCTCGCTTGACGTAAATACGAAGCTCGAGTGGGTTTCCGGCGTTCTCTTGCAAGAGCCGCTGCCATTTCTCCGGAGGAATGGCAATCTCAGGTGATGCGCTCGCGAGGGAAATGCTTGGCCCCTTGCTCGAGCTCAGCACCACGGCAAATCTTTCACCGGAATCGCTAATGACGAAATTCAGCGGCGCAATATTGGGGGGAATCGTGCTGTTTGAATAGTCCGGCCGGATCGTGGGAAGCGTTCCGGTCGGGACGGCCGAGCGCTCATGAAACCTGGCACACGAAATGCCCGTCCCCAGTAGTGCGACCAGACATGCCGCGACCACTACTGAATTGGCTCGATGGTATACGTCCATGATTGCCTTTGGTTGGTAAGGCTTTGGTTGGTAAGGGACGTGTAATAATAGAGATAGGTGGTGCCAAATTTGCTGGCATACGCACTGGTGTTCACCGCAAAGCCGGCAGCTTTTCTTTGCAGGATCTCGGAGTATTCCATGAAATCGCGGAATGTTGTTTCGTGGATTCGCCTTGCAATCGCGGGTGAGGCCTCCTGGCCGGTAGCCGCCAGGTACATGAGGGCGGCCTCTTGACAAACGCGTGGGATGGCGCCGGCATCGAGCGCCGCAGCGGAGCCATCGCTCTGAAAGAAGAAGCCGTATATTTTGGCGAGTTGTCCGTTGATTAGGTACGAGGAAAGAAGGTATTCGCGCACCATGCGGTCTTCTGGATTGTGCGTCGCGAGCCGATGGGCAATTTCGAAAAAGGGAGGTCGTCGCATGAGGCCCATGGGGCCATCGAGGGGATCGTCGGTCGGAAGCATTCGAGACTTGATCGACATCAAGTACGCATCGCTCTCCATCCGTTTCGGATCGTTGGCATAGGTTAGGTAGCGGTCGGCCCACTCACTTGACAGGAGATTCTGCTTTATCCTGAGCAGAAAGGGTCGGCTGGCCTCGTAGTTTCCTTTGAGCAGGTAGGTGAGAGCGAGCAATTGATAGGAGGAAAGCAGATCGCTCCGATATTCCATGACATCGTACGCCGTGAGCTCGGCGTAATTGATTAGCCCGAGTTCAAAGCACACGCGGGCGTTCTGCTGAAGGTTGACGATGTATTTCCCCTTTTCCATGTCTTCCCGAAGGGTTTCCGGGGTGACATTCGCGACGTAGGGGGGATAAAGCTGCCGGTACTTGAAGAGATCGTCGGGCAATCCTCCGGTATGGTGCAGGGCTTCGAGTATGAAGGGCGATACCAAGATGGGCGACGCATCGGCGAGCGACGGCTTTTGTACTTCTTCCAAGATTGCGGCCCATCGCTTTGTGGCGGAATAGAAATTGAGCCTCAGGACGGAACTCCAATAGTCGTTGAAGGTAAGACCTATCGTCATGGTGCCGAGTAGGGCCAAACAACCAATGGACGCCCCTTGGGTCCAGACCGGCCACCGCTTGGATTCTGACGTCCGCCGACCAGACCGGAGCATCGATAGAAGTGGCGCGGCGACGAGTGCGGCAAAGAAGGCCTTGGAACTGGGCAACCAGGTCTGGAGGTCGACATAGCCGGTGAATAGAATCGGCAGCAAAGCGAGGCCCGAGAGCGTTCTTTTCCTGTAGGCCACGGCAACGGCAAGCAGTCCGAGACCTGCGAGTATGGCCTCCTCAATGAGAGAGCCGCGGTGGATTGCACTAGAGAGAGCGATACCAGGGGGTTCGACCTTCGTATGCACAAGGTAGAGATATCGGTGGTCGACCCATAGCATGACAAATGCCAGGACCGCATACCAAACCCCGACCCGTCGATCCTCGCGGCGAAGAATCTCAGAAAGGATGCATAGTGCGACAAATAGCCAATAGAGGTCCTGTATTGTCAGGATGAAGAAACAGGATGCAATAAAGAAGAAAAAGATCCGAAGAAGGGCATTCCTCGCCGGGAGACGAATGAAAACATCCGCAAGCACGAGCGCGGAGAGCAGCTTGGTCAGGGGAAGGATTCGGAATTGGTTGAGGGTACAGAGCACGAAGAAGAGCGGAAGAACGAGAAAAAATGAAGAGCGTGTGTTCGTGAGCGCCGAATAGATGCGATTCGAGAAGACGCCGGCCAGAAAGGCAAAGGAAGCAGTCGATAGCGCGCCCAACCAGGGGAGCGCGTTGAGTTGGAACAGGAATTTGTCCGCATACGTCGTCAATCCACCGGGCAGCAGCGCGATTTCACTGAAGAATGCGAAGGTTTTCGGGAATAGTTCGGGATTCCAATAATAGAGAACCTGTGGCCTGATCCTTGCCTCGAGATACAGGATAGCGGCGGCAAACAGGATGCAATTGAGCGCACCCCGGAGGGTGGAGGAACGGAGTTTGGGCACGTGAATCACCTGCCGGTTTGTTGACCAGGAAAAGCCAGCCGGATCTTCGCCCTGCTGCACCTCGCTCTAGCGAAGCTGATCCAGCAGCGCGCGCGCTTCTTCGAGGTCGGGGTTTTCTTGCAAGGCGCGCTTGACGAAGATGATGGCGCGCGAGCGATCCTTGGCCCGGTGGGCGATGCGCGCCTGGCGCAAATACGCCAAGGCCAAGATCTTGGCGTCCTTGACCGGATTCGCGGCAACCACGCGCAAGGCGCGCAGGGCTAGGTCATCGTCGCCGATGGACTCGGCCAAGTCGGCCAGTTCGTTGGCGATGGTGACGCTCCGGCGATCCACATCGAGCGCCTTTTTGAGCGCTTGCAGTTGGCCGTCGCGGTCGCCCATGACCGCCGCGAGCTTGGACTGGCGCTGATAGAGCAGCGCCAGCTCCTCGGACTTCATGGCCTTGGAGTCGGCGAGCAGGTCGCCCAGCACGACGGCCGCCCGATCGAGCGCGCCGGCGGCGGTGTAGGCGTCGAGCAGGAGCGAGCGCGTCGCCCGATCCGCGGGCCGGAGCGCGAGCGCTTTCTCCAGTGCCACTGCCGCATCCGCGCCCTCTCCGACGGCGAGCAAGGCATGGCCAATCTGCACGTACAGGCCGAACCGTTCGTTCGGGTCCGGCTCGCTGTCGGCCATCGCGTTGCGCAGGCGCGCCGATTCAGCGACGTGGCCGGTCGAGGCATAGAGCCCGGACAGACGCAGTTGCAACTCGTGGTGGCTCGGCACCTCGCCGAGCACGCTGGACAGCCACGGGATGGCTTCTTCCCCGCGTCCGAGCTTCTCGCAGGTGTCGGCCAAGGCCAGCACGGCCTTCACCTTGGCCTCGCCCTCTTCGATGTGTACAAGGCGTGCCCACACATTGGCGGCAGATTCCCAGCGCTCGGCCGCGATGAGGATGTCGCGCATCTGGTAGAGCACGTCGAGATCATCCGGGCATGCCTCGACCCAGCGGAAGAGCACTTGATCGGCCTGGTCGTGATCGCCGCCCTGGCGCAGGATTTCAGCCAGACGCAAGGTCGCTGCTCGCGCCGCGGGTCGGTCGTCCGCGTTCGCGGTACGAGCAGCCACTCGGGTCAGCGCAGTGGCGAGGTCGGTCGCGGCGTCGCTGGCGCCGAGAGTCAGCGCCTCTTCGAGGTCGCGGATCGCCGCCGCGTCGTCCTGGCTACGCGCGGACAGCTCGGCACGCAGGCGCAGAAGTCCGATGCGCATCGAGCCCGCGGGGCTTCTGGCCACAATCTCGCCGATCGCGGAAACCGCCTCGGCCGGCTCGCCGGCCTCGACGAGCGAATCGCACAGTTCGCGCACCAGATCGAAATCGGATGGATCGGCCTCCGCCGCTCGGCGCAGGGTCTGTGCGGCGGCCTTGGCATCGCCCAGCTTCTCGCGTTGCAGGTGGGCCACCTTGCGCAGCATGCGCGTGGTCTTGCCGGCATCTGGCTGCCGGCTCGCTTGCTGAATGAAGAGCTGCACGACCTCCGCCCACCGCTCGCGCTGGGTATAGAAAGCACCGAGCTTCTCGAACACCTCCGCGCTTCCGAGAGCGCGCTCCCGGCCGAGAACCAGGGCGCGCTCGGCACCCTTGTCGTCACCGATCTGGAGGCGCAGGTCGCAAAGCGCGATGGCTTGCGCGGCCGCGTTCTCGCCGGTCTCGCCCAGCAAGAGCTCTTCGCAAAGGGAAGCGCGCTCGGCCGCTTCCTGCTCGCCGGTCAAAAGTTCGGACAGCGACAGTTGCAGCGAACGCTTGACGGCCGCGTCGGGCAGCGACACGGCGAGAGCCGAGCGATAGACCTCCTTGGCCTGGGCTGGATCGGCCTTCTTGACCAGATCGCCGAGCCGCCGCGCCAGGGTCGCGCGGGCCGCGCCAGCGCTATCCCCGCTCGACAGCGCTTCCGATAGCAGGGTCACCGCTTCGCTGACTTCGCCCCTTTCTTCGTAGATATCGGCGAGCAGCGTGAGCGCCTCGGGATGGCCGGGTTCTTCGAGCAGCACATCCCGCAAGGCCGCGGACATGGCCTCGCCCGCGTCGCCGCTGCGCCGCAGATACTTGGCCCAAGCCATGCGAACCGCGCTGCGATCCCCACGGCCCATGAGCTTACCGACCAGGTCTTCGACCAGTGCCTGCAAGGCACCGCGCTCACCCAGGCGCGCCCACAGATCGAGCAGCGGCTCCCAGATCTCGCGATCGGTTGGGTAGAGAACGCGCAGCTGCTCCAGCAACCGCGCGGCCACGGCGGCGAATTCCGGCGCGGCCACGGCGGCCCTGGCGGTTTCGCGCACGAGCGGCGTGAGCCGCGGGTTGCCCCATTCCTCGCGGGCCTCGTCGAGCACGCGCGCGGCCCCGGCCATGTCACCGCGCGCACGCAACCTGCGCGACAGATCGCTCACGGCCCAAAGGCCTTCACGCACCCCACCACTGGATCGGCGGGCGACCTCGATGGCGCAGGTGAGCATGCGCTCGGCACGTTCACCCTCGCTGAGCGAGATCGCCAACTCGACGCCTTCACGGATGTCGCCAAGTTGCGCCCCAGGCAAGGACGCGCGCCGTTCCAGGAAGTCGAGCAGCATGCGCTCGTCCTTCGAGGCCCGCGCGACCTTCTCGTAGACCGGCAGTACGCGCGCCAGCGCCGAGTCAGGCACCTGCGCGCCTTGGACGATGGCCGTGGCGCGCGGCAAGTCGGGGTGCACCTCCACCGCCTGGGCGAGAGCGTCGAGTCCGTCCTCGCGGGTTTCGGCCTGCCCGATCTGGGCTTCGGCCAAGCGGTACAGCAGGTCGCCTTTCTCGGCGCTCGAAGTCGCGGCTTGCAGCAAGCGGCCAAGGCCTGCCAGGGCGCGCTTGTGCTCGGCCTCGTCGCCAGCCTGCACGGCCACCCGGGCCAGCGCGCTTTGCACCTCGGCGTTGCGCCGGTTCGCCTGCTCGGCACGGCGGAGGAATCCGAGCGCGCGATCGAGCAGGTGCAAATCCTTCTCGGCCACGTCGGCAGAGCGCAGGAGCAGGTCGGCCAGCGTAGCGGCATCGTCGGCGCGCCTGAGCTTGTCCGCCGCCCTCGTCACCGCATCGAGATAGGCGCTGGCCTTGGAGAGGCGCGCGGCAATGCCGCGGGCCAGGGTGTGCGCCTCGGTGCTGTCCGGCACCTTGGCCAGGATTTCCAGCACAGCAGTCAGTCCCTCCTCGGCACGGCCGACCTTTTCGAGCACGCTCGCGCGTTCGCAAACCACCAGGGCTTCGTCGCTGATGTGGGCCGCGGCGGCCTGGCGCTTGCCGAGCAGGTCGAGCAGGGTTTCGCTGTCGCCATCGGCCAGCAAGGCCGCTTGGATCCGCCGCGCCTCGGCGGGATCGTGCAGGGCGCGCGCCATCGCGGATTCGAGGTGTTCGGCGGCCTGGGTCGTCTGGCCCTGGCGGAGCGCGAGCCGGCGCAGGCGCACCAGCACCTCGCCAGCAGTCATGATGGAATCGCCGCTGTGCCCACGACGGGCGAGCACCAGCAGCGCGCGGTAGGCCTTTTCGGCGCGATCCAACTCGCCGCGCTCCTCGGCCACCTCGGCCAAGGCCAGCTGCACGTCCACGCTGTCGAGCATGACCGCGGCCGCTTGGTCGAGGTGCTTGGCCGCGAGGTCGGCATTTTTCTCTGCCCGCGCCACGGTGGCGATCTGCAGGTGCAGGTTGGCACGATCGCGCGATTGCCGGCGGCCGTACTCTTGCAGCAGGCCTTCCAGCACCGCTCGCGCCTCGGCCAGGCGGCCGGACACGCGCAGGCCGTCGGCCAGCGCTAGGCGCAAAGTCTTCTCCTCCGGGGCCAAGCCCACCGCCCGCTCCAACACAGGCACGGCCTGCGCGGGGTCGCCCAGTTTGTCCTGGCAAAGCACGAGCACTTCGTGCGCGCACGCGATGAGCGTCTCGGGATCTTGGGTGTGCATGGCGTGGGCCGAGAGCACGCGGAGCAGCGCCTCGTGGTGCGCGGCCTCGCGGTGCAGGCGCGCCAGCATGGTCCACAGCACACTGGCCTCGGGATCTTCCTCCAGCGCGCGTTCGAGCGCAGCCACCGCGCGGTGGCGCTGGCCTCCTTCAAGGTAGGTCTGCGCCAGCTTGACCACGGCTGCGCGTTTTTCGGCGGGTGCGCCCGTGGACATGCGCTGCTCGAGCCAGCCGGCGGCGGCCAGGGGCTCGCCCGCAGCCTCGTAGAGCCGCGCCAGGACTTCCATCGCCATGGGATCGGCGGCAAGCTTCGCGACCTTCTCGTAGGCGCCGATAGCGCGCGCCGGATCGCCAAGCTGATACTCGAAAACGACCGCGGCCTCTTTCCACAGCGCGGCCGCGGGCAAGGCGTCGCTCTGCTCTTCCAACTTGCGCGCCTGCGCGACCAGGATGTCGGCCAACTCGGAGAAGCGACCGCGCGAGCGCAAGAGCTGCCCGATGGCGCCGAGCGTGGCCGCGTGGCCGGGACTTTCTTCCAGATTGGCGAGCAGGATGTCGAAACGGCCAGTGCGGCTCTCCACGATCTCGCCCAGACGCGCGATGTCCAGGCGCAATGCCAGACGCTCGTCCGCCCCGCTTGCGTCGTCGAGTTCACGCCGGCGCAAGGCGAGCAGATCGCCGAGCAAGTCGGCTTCTTCGTAGAGCCGGGCCAGCGCTTTCACCGCGCCTCGGTTCTTCGGATCCTGATCCACGGTTTGGCGGAGCAGTTCGCGCGCGAGTTTCTTGTCGACCTCCATGGCCAATTCGCCGGCCCGCGCGCGCAGGGTTTGCGCCACGTCGGCGGCGATGGGCAGGCGGCTGGCTTCGAGCAAGTAGTCCACGGCGCGACGAACATCGGCCTTGTCCCGGCTTGCCCCAAGCAGCTTGGCCAGTCCTTGCGCCGCGCGCTCCAGGCCATCCGCCGCGGTGGATTTGCCGTCGGCGGCCTGCCCCGTGCGCAGAAGTCCCGCCGAGCGATCGAACAAGCTGGCCATCACAGCCCGTGCAGGTCCGGGATCCTTTCTGTCGTGTCCAGCAACCTCCAAGGCCTCGACCAGGGGACTGAGCTCGCGCGGCGCCTGCGCGGCGATCTGCACCAGGGTCTCGAAAAGGGGCTTGCCCCCGCGGCTGCGTTGGGCCTCGGCCAGCCGGCGCAAGGTCGGCACGTGCGACGGATCGTAGTCGCGCGCGCGCAGCAGGGCCTTCTCCCGCCACAGGGCCGCTTTGTCCGGCGCGACCGCCCAATCAGCCATGCGCTCCTCGACCGCGCGGCCAACCGCGCCGGAAAGTCCTGCCTTTTTCACTAGCGCGACGGAAAGCAACTTGCCCAAGGTCTGCAAACTGTCCGGCGCAGCGTCGGCGCCGCTCGCGGCCTTCTCCATCAAGGGCAGAAAATCGCCGACCAAGTCGCCGGCATCGAAGGGCTCGGCCAGGGCGGCCTCGACTGCGGTTTGCCAAGCCCCCTGCAAGCTGGCCAGGCGCACGACGCTGAGACGCACAACCCGATCGGTGGGCGCGGCCTGGAAGGCTTTTTCCGCACAAGCCAAGGCCGCGGGTCTATCGCCTGCGTTTTCGTCGAAGAGCCGGCCGGCGATGAGCAGCAGCTGAGCCCGGCGCGGGGCCACGGGCGGAAGCGTAGCGCTCGACTGCTCGATGGATTTCGCCGCCAGGCTGTACTCGCCGGTGCTCGCGGCCAGGCGCAGAATCTCGGCCTCGGCTTGCAAGTCGTTGGGACGAAGCTTGAGGATCTCGATGTGATGGGCCAGGGCTTCGCTTGGGCGAAGGGCGCGCTTCTCCTCGATCTCGGCAGCTTCGCGGTGGATGCGCGCGCGTTCGAGATCCCGCTCGGCCAGGGCCAGGCGGTGCGGAAGAATGGCGAGCAATCCTTGCCAGTCGTCGGTTGCAGTACAGCAGCGCACGACCCCATCCACGGCCGCAACTCGCGCGACCTCAGAGTCCGCCAGGGCCAGCAGCGCATCCCGCAGCCCCTTGGCGCGCGGATCGATGGCCAGGGCGCGGGCGTACCATGCGGCGGCGCCCTGGGGATCGGAAAGCTGCGCACGGCAAGCATCGCCCAGCCGGACATAAAGCGTAACCAGCTCGGTCTGCGTGCCCTGGCCCACCCGGGTTCCGAGGTTCAGCAGATCTTGCCAGCGCTCCGAGGTGGCAAAGAGATCGAGCATGGCCGCCGCTGCCCCGGCATCACTGGCCGCACTTTCCAGAATTTGGGACAGCGCCGCGATGGCGTTGGCAGGATTCTTGAGCTGATCGCGCTCGACCTCGGCCACGCGCATGAGATCGGCGCGACGCTGGATCCAGGGCACGTCGGCGCTCGCCCGCCTCGCCAAGGCCACCACCAGCTCTTGCCAGCGCTCGGCACCCTCGAGGATTTCGACGGTGCGAGCGAGCGCCTTGCGATCGTTCGCGTCGGCGGCCAGCCGCTCTTGCCACAAGCCGAGCGCGCGATCGAGCTGGCCACGTGCGCGGGCCAGATCGGCGGCTTCGCCCAGAATTGCCCGGCGCATACCGGGCGAGGGCTCTAGCTTGGCCTGGCGTTCGAGAATGTCGAGACGCTCGTCGGCGTCGGGGGCAAGCAGCGCGGTCAGCTTGCGCAGGACGAGCAGGATTTGCTCGGTCTGTGCGGCACTGCTCGCTAGGGTTTTGCGATAGAGCGCGATGGCTTGCTCGGTACCACCTTGTCGCGCCTCCTCGATCTGGGCGGCTTCCAGCCACAGCGCGACTTGCAGCTTTGGGTCTTGGGTCGCCTCGGCCGCGACCAAAAGTCCGCGCACGTAGGCCGCGGGTGCCCCAGTGACCTCGGCCAGGAATTTGAGGCGCGCGCGCGTCGAGGCTTCGTCGGGCTGGAACGCCACCAGCTCGACCAGCCGTTCGCGCGCCGCCACCAGGTCGCCCTTGCGTTCGAGCATGTCGGCGGCCTCGTTGACCAGAGCGCGCGTCTCTTCCGGAGTCGCGAAGGTCAAAGCCACGCGCAGGGCCGCCACCACGCCATCCAGGCGGCCAAGCTGCGCGTGCCTGGCGCGCAAAATATCGAGGGCGCGTCGGCGCACGGCCGCGGGCAGCGTCGCGTCGGAGAGCACACGTTCGGCCTGGGCGCACGGCAAGCCGTCGTCGGTCAGCGACGGCATGGCCAGGATTTTCTCGACCTCGTCGAGGGCCTTTTCGGGCTGGCCAAGATGGTCGAGGTACAGCCCAGCCAGGCGCTCGCGCACGTCGATGGCGTCGTTGCCCGAGACCACGGCCAGGCGCAGGGCGAGCACCGAAGCCAGCGTGGCGAAATCGCCTAGCTTCTCCAGCAGGTGTTCGAGTTCGGAAGAAACCTCGATGGTGCCGGGCGCGGCTTCGAGCAACACGCGCAGGTAGCTCGCTGCGCGCGCGATGTTGCCTGAATCGCGCGCCACGCTGGCGGCGTCTTGCAAGAGCCTGCGGCGGCGCGAGCCGTCGGCCAGGCCGTCGAGAACGCGGTCGTACGACGCCAGCAATTCGTCCCATTGCTGGTTGACGGAGCGAAGAATGGTGAGCCGTTCGAGGGCCCAATCCGCGCCCGCGTCGATCCGCAAGATGCTCTCCAGAAACTCGACGATCACCGCGGTCTCGCCAGCGTACCATTCCTCCAGGAAGCGAAGTGCGCGCTGGCCAAGGGAGCCGATCAGATCGGAACCGAGGTTGGGAGCCAGCACCCTGCGGTACGCGGCCGCCACGTCGTCCGGCTTCTGCGACTCGGCCGCCAGGGCCTCGGCATCGTCCCACGCCCGCATCTCCGCCGGCTGTTTCTCGGCCTTCTTCAAGGCTGCCTTGAGTTTCTCTGACAGACCTTTTTCAGAGTCGACCGACCGCGAACCCGTTGTGCTCGAATCCCGCTTCATGTCCCCTCGCTGGAGCAAAGGTT